>VFQP010000249.1_pt1 | contig 128260 bp, 122 predicted proteins | sample 3512351 | NCBI WGS metagenome assembly VFQP01 (sample SAMN10412372, study PRJNA504923) | tailings metagenome | isolation source: Relicate 1 Philex TSF1 revegetated site | place: Philippines: Tuba, Benguet | collected 2017-08-29
GTGAACGAGATCCAGGAGGTCTATCGCCTGCAGGGTGTGAAGATCAACGACAAGCATATCGAGGTCATCTGCCGCCAGATGCTGCAGAAGGTCGAGATCACCGATCCGGGCGATACCACGTTCCTGATCGGCGAGCAGGTCGACAAGGTCGAGTTCGAGGAAGTCAACGGCAAGACCCAGGCCGAGGGCCGCAAGATTGCCAAGGCGATGCCGGTGTTGCTCGGTATCACCAAGGCGAGCCTGCAGACCCGGTCCTTCATCTCGGCCGCGTCCTTCCAGGAAACCACCCGCGTGCTCACCGAGGCCGCCGTGTCGGGCAAGACCGACAGTCTGATCGGCCTCAAGGAGAACGTCATCGTCGGTCGCCTGATCCCGGCCGGCACCGGCGCCATCATGGGCCGCATGAAGTCGCTCGCCGCCCAGCGCGACCGCGACTTCGCCGATGCGCTCGAGAGCGAACTGCAGGCAGCGGTCGGCGGCGACGCCGACTAAGCCTCTAGTTCATACCGATAAGAAAAGGGCGGATCGAAAGGTCCGCCTTTTTTTGTCCATTTCTTAAGGGCATTATGCGGCAAACACAGGAAACTGAAATGCTCCATTTTTTCCTTGTTCTGGTGTTATTGGCGGCAAGCATACAGCCATCATTCGCCTGTTCGCGTGATCCCAGTCAGCCTGAGCCGACGGACGAGGATTTTTTCCGGCAGGCATCAGCCGTATTTCTCGGGCGCATATACAAAACTGAAGAATCGACAGAGACGTTTGATGGACGAGTAGAGCCGATGGTGATCGGTACTTTTCGTCGGATTGAAGTTTTCAAAGGACAGCCACCGACCGATAACACAGTCCGTGATCCGATTCCGGGGCCTGGAAATTGTGGTTTGATGCTGCAGGCAGGTGTCGATTATTTATTCTTTCTGCACAGTGAAATGCGTAATTATGTTCCATGGCCGAATGGCTCACGCGGATTCTTCAATACCAATGCACGCGATGCAAAGCAGTTGTTCGATAAATTACGCGCGCTTAAATAATTACTTTAGCCATAGCCAAATCCCACGGCGCCGCAGAGGAACATGTTGATGCTGGTGCCATCGGCGGAGAGCGGCATGATCAGTCGCTCGTATTCGAGATGCCGACCGCTCAGCTTGGTGAATTTCCATTGCCGCGCCACGGGCTGCCTGGTCTCGATGCAGGTGGCGTATTCGCCGATATAGGCGGCGGTGATGTGGTCGAGGTCGATCTCGTCCATGAACAAGCCGATCAGCTTGTCGCCATAGATTTCGCGGAAGGCCTCGCCGACCAGGCGGTAGCGCAGCCGTTCTTCCACGCGCTCCATGATGAACACCCAGGGCAGGATGTCGCGGATTTCCTCCGGCGCGATATCGGCGCGGGCCGGGAAGGGGCGTTCGCGCTTTTTCAGCAGCCAATAATCATGCAGCCAGCGGAGCCGCGCGTCCACGATGGATATTCCGGTTGCCATCATGCTTCCCCCGTATCTGTAATGGAGGAATTCTCGGAAACACGGCTGGCCTTGTAAAGCAGTCATTCGCCCGCCGGGGTGATGCAGACTTACGGCGTGATCAATTCCAGCGTCGGGAAATAACTTTTGAACCGGCCCTTGTCGCGGCTGAGCAAGGGCAGGCCGACTACTGCGGCATGGGCGCCGATGAAGAAGTCGGGCAGCACGCCGCCCTTGCCGCCGCGCTTGCGAAAACTGCGGAAGGCCTTACCGGCAAGAAACAGGGCGGCGGATGGTATCTCCACGCTATCTATGCGCATCAGATCCAGCGTCTCGTCCAGGTCTTCGATCCGCTCGAAGCCGATGGAGAACTCGGCATAGATCACCGGGTTGATCAGCAGCCGGTGGGTCAGCGACCAGCGTTCCAACTGCTGCTGCGACCAGTCCGCCCAGCGCGGATCATCGGTGGTGAGATCAAGCAGCAGGTTGGTATCGACCAGGATTGCATCGGCCATGATCAGCCGCCGCGCGTCAGTGCCATGATCTCGTCGGTGCTGAGGCCCTGTTTCAGCTTGCCGCGCAGCTTGGCGAAGGGAGAGGCGGCGGGCGCTGCCTTGCGGCCACTGACGCGCTGTACCACCACCTCACCATCGGCGCGCAATTCAAAGCTGACTGCCATGCCGGGGCGTAAGCCAAGATGCTCGCGTACCCGCTTCGGGATCGTTACCTGACCTTTGCTGGTGAGCGCATGGGACATGGTTACCTCCAAAAGTAATACTTGAATTATGTAGGTAATACTACGTCGGGGCTCAGCCTCTGACAAGTCAGCCTGTGTTCTTATTTTGTATTGATCATGCTATCCTGCGAATCATGGAATGGAGCGACGATGCGGTGGTGCTGAGCGTCCGCCATCATGGCGAGAATGCCCGTATCGTCACATTGCTGGCGGAGAACCAAGGCCGCCATGCCGGGCTGCTGCGCGGCAGCGGCGGCAGCAAAGGTGGGGCGTTGCAGCCGGGGCAGGTGGTGCATGCCACCTGGCGGGCCAGGCTGGCCGAGCATCTCGGGCATTTCAGCCTGGAGCCGCTGTCCCATCCCGCCGCCCTGATGCTGGACGATGCCGCCCGGCTGGCCGGCCTCAATGCCGCGCTGGGGCTAGTGGAGGCGACCTTGCCCGAACGCGAGCCGCATCCGGCCTTGTTCGCCGCCACTAGGCTGCTGCTGGAAACCATGGCCGAGATGCCCGACCCGGCCGACTGGGGCGCGCTCTATGTGCGCTGGGAATTGGGCCTGCTGGCCGAGATGGGCTATGGCCTGGACCTCGAAAGCTGTGCCGCCACCGGTTCCCGGCAGCGGCTCACCCATGTTTCGCCGCGCTCCGGTAGGGCGGTTTCGGCCGAGGCCGCCGAACCCTATGCCGGGCGCCTGCTGGCTTTGCCGGCCTTCCTGGTGCCGGGCAGGGGGGCGCCGCCAGCCAACCACCCCGGAACCGATGTGCTGGCCGGCCTGGGCCTGACCGGGTATTTCCTGGAAAAACGGCTATTTGCCGTGCTGCATGGCCCGGTTCCCGCCGCCCGCCCACGACTGCTAGAGGCTATCACCAAGGCCCTAGCTATATCTGGTGATTTCGATATAACCGCGCCATGAGCAAGCATGTGCCCCCCCGGGAGTTTCCCGATTCCATCCGCGACGTGCCGCTGCCCTCGGCACTCTCGGAACGCTATCTCGCCTATGCGCTGAGCACGATCACGGCGCGCTCGCTGCCCGATGCCCGCGACGGCCTGAAGCCGGTGCAGCGCCGGCTGCTCTATGCCATGCGGCTGCTGAAGCTTGATCCGGCGGCCGGCTACAAGAAATGCGCCCGCGTCGTCGGCGACGTGATCGGTAAATACCATCCCCATGGCGACCAGTCGGTCTACGACGCCCTGGTGCGCCTGGCCCAGGAATTCGCCCAGCGCTACACGCTGGTGGATGGCCAGGGCAATTTCGGCAATATCGATGGCGATAACGCCGCGGCGATGCGCTACACCGAAGCCCGCCTGACCGAGATCGCCGACCTGCTGCTGTCCGGCCTGGACCAGGAGACGGTGGATTTCCGCCCGACCTATGACGGCACCGAGGAAGAACCCATAGTGCTGCCGGCCGGCCTGCCGAACCTGCTGGCCAATGGCGCCAGCGGCATCGCGGTCGGCATGGCCACCTCGATCCCGCCGCATAACCTGCCCGAGCTGTGCGACGGCCTGCTGCATCTGATCAAGCACCGCAATGCCAGCATCGAGAAGCTGGTGGAACTGATTCCGGGGCCTGATTTCCCCACCGGCGGCCTGCTGGTGGAGCCGGCGGAAACCCGGCTTGAAGCCTACCGCACCGGTCGCGGCAGCTTCCGCCTGCGTGCCCGCTGGGTGCAGGAGGAATTGCAGCGCGGTGCCTGGCAGATCGTCGTCACCGAAATTCCCTACCAGGTGCAGAAGTCGAAGCTGATCGAGAAGATCGCGGAACTGATCAACGAGCGCAAACTGCCGCTGCTCGGCGATATCCGTGATGAGTCAGCGCAGGATGTGCGGCTGGTGCTGGAGCCGAAAAGCCGCAACGTCGATCCGGCGGTACTTATGGAAAGCCTGTTCCGCGCCAGCGATCTCGAGATTCGCTTCCCGCTGAATCTCAACGTGCTGGATGGCGGCAAGGTGCCGCGCGTGATGAACCTGCGCGAGGCTTTGCAGGCCTATCTCGATCACCGCATGGAAGTGCTGGAGCGCCGTTCGCGCTACCGCCAGGGCCAGATCGAGCGCCGCCTGGAACTGCTCGAAGGCTTCCTGATCGCCTATCTGAATCTCGACGAGTTGATCGCCATCATCCGGCATGAGGACGAGCCGAAGCCGGTGATGATGCAGCGCTTCAAGCTCACCGACAATCAGGCCGAAGCCATTCTCAACATGCGCCTGCGCAGTCTGCGCCGCCTGGAGGAAATGGAAATCCGCACCGAGCACAAGCAGCTTTCGGAAGAACTGAAGAATCTGAAGAAACTGCTTGCCGATGAGGACCAGCGCTGGCAGTCGATTGCGGCTGAGTTGCAGGAATTGAAGAAGAAGGTCGGCCCCAAGACCGCTTTGGGTAAGCGCCGCACCACGGTGGCCGATGCGCCGCAGATTTCGGAAGAGGCTTTCGAGGCCCTGGTCGAGCGCGAGCCGATCACCGTGATCTGCTCCGAGAAGGGCTGGATCCGCGCCCTCAAGGGCCATGTGCAGGATGATGGCAACGCCGCCTTCAAGGAAGGCGACAAGGGCCGCTTCTGGATGCATGCCGAAAGCACCGACAAGCTGATGCTGTTCGGCACCAATGGCCGCGTCTACACCATCGCCTGCGATAAGCTGCCGCGCGGCCGTGGCCATGGCGAGCCGGTGCGCCTCACCGTCGATCTCGGTAACGACCAGGATATCGTCACGCTGTTCAAGTATCAGGGCGACCGCAAATTCCTGGTGGCCGCCAGCGATGGTCGTGGCTTCATCTGCCCTGAATCCGAAATGCTGGCGCAGACCCGCGCCGGCAAGCAGATCCTGAACGTACAGGCGCCGGCGGAAGCCTGTGTCTGCACCGTGGTGGAAGGCGATCATGTCGCCGTGGTTGGCAATAATCGCAAGCTACTGATCTTCCCGCTGGATCAGGTGCCGGAAATGACCAAGGGCCGTGGCATCACCTTGCAAAAATACAAGGATGGCACGCTGTCGGACGCCAAGACCTTCAAGCTCAAGGAAGGCCTGACCTGGATCGACCGCGCCGGCCGGGTCAAGACCGAGAACGACCTGAAGGAATACCGCGCCGAGCGCGCCCAGGCGGGCCGCATCGTGCCGCGCGGCTTCAACACCAATAACCGCTTCAGCTAAGCCGAATTACAGGGCGGCGGCCTTTATCGCCGCCGCCTTGTAGCGGTCCACCAGCAAGCGCTTCACCAGCTTGCCGGTCGGCGTGCGCGGCAGTTCCGCATCGAAATCGATGCTGCGCGGACATTTCACGCCGGAGAGATGCTGGCGGCAATAGGCGATCAGCTCACGCTCCATGTCCTGGCCGGCCTTGCGATGATCCTGTAGCTGCACGACAGCTTTCACCTGCTCGCCCATCTCGGGGTGCGGTACGCCGAACACTGCCACATCGGCCACCGTCGGATGGTTGATCAGCACATTCTCGGCTTCCTGCGGATAGATGTTCACGCCGCCGGAAATGATCATGTAAGCCTTGCGGTCGGTGAGGTAGAGATAGCCGTCGTCATCCAGGAAGCCGACATCGCCGAGCGTCGACCAGCCTTCAGCATTGTAGGCGCCGCGCGTCTTGTCGGCATCGTTGTGATACGAAAACGGCGGCCCGCCGGCGAAATACACCGTGCCGATCTGGCCGTTGGGCAGCAGCGCGCCTTCTTCGCTCACGATCTTGATTTCGGCCACCGCCGCACGGCCGACGCTGCCGCGATGGCTCAGCCATTCCGCCGAGGTGATCAGGGTGACGCCATTGCCCTCGGTGCCGGCGTAATACTCGATCAGGATCGGCCCCCACCAGTCGATCATCTGCTGCTTGATATCCACCGGGCAGGGCGCGGCGGCATGGATCGCGGCTTTCAGGGATGAGACATCGTAGCGCTGTCGTTCGGCCTCGGGCAGTTTCAGCATGCGCACGAACATGGTCGGCACAAGCTGGGTATGGGTGGCGCGGTATTGCCCGACTAATTTCAGGAAAAGCTCCGGCTCGAACTTTTCCATCACCACCACGGTGCCGCCCAGCGCCACGCACATCATGGAATAGCGCAACGGCGCGGCATGATAGAGCGGAGCAGGGGAGAGATAGATGCTGTTGCCATCCATGCCGCACAGGCCATGCACCAGGCGATGCAGGAAGGGATTGACCCAGCCGATCTTTTCGCCGGTGAATACCGGCTTGACGCCCTTGGGCCGCCCGGTGGTGCCCGATGAATAGAGCATGTCCAGCCCCACCACCTGATCCGGGATCGGCTCGGCGGGTTGGGTTTCGAGGGCGGCTTCCCAGGATTGAAAGCTGGGCAGCGTGCCATTGCAGGCGAAGCAGGCGATGTCATCGCCGAGCATCGCCCGCACCGCCTTGGCCTGTTCCGCCAGCTTGGCCGAGGCAACGAAAGCCTTGGCGCCGCAATCCTTGACGATATAGCCGATCTCGGCCGGCGTCAGATGTGTGCTGATCGCGGTGTAGTAGATGCCGCTGCGCTGTGCCGACCAGCAGATTTCCAGGAAGGCGAAGCTGTTTTCCACCAGCAGGGCGATATGATCCTGCGGCTTCAGTCCCAGCCAGCGCAAAAGCTGCGCGCCCTGGTTGGAGCGCCGGTTAAGCTCGGCATAGCTCAACGTGGCGCCGCTGCCGGCCATGATATAGGCCGGCTTCCCCGGATGCGTCGCCGCGTGGAACGACGGATGCAGCATGGCACAGGTCCCTGTTTCTCTCCCCTTGGGGCAGGAGACTAGCAGCAGGGTACCAGCCAGGGCCAGAGAAACCGCAGCGGGCTTGCCTGACTTGGGGCAGCGGCTACACTTGTGTAGTTTTTTCAGCGCGAGCAAATGTTATGGACCTCGATGGCGCCCTGCGCCCCTTTATCGCCAATGACCGTATCCCCGGCATCAGCTATGCCCTGACCGACGCCGAAGGCCGCTTCGCCGAGGGGGCGTTGGGCCTGCGCAGCATCGAGAGCGGCGTGGCGATGACACCCGACACAGTGGGCTGGATCGCCTCGATGACCAAGCTGGTCACCACCACGGCGGCAATGCAACTGGTGGAGCAGGGCAGGCTATCGCTGGACAGCAGCGTGCAGGAAATCCTGCCGGAATTGCCGCCCCGCCAGGTGCTGACTGGTTTTGATGCCGATAAGCAGCCGATCCTGCGACCCGTTGCCGCCCCGATCACGCTGCATCATCTGCTCACCCATACTTCCGGCTTTTCCTACGACACCTGGAACAAGGCGCTGTTCGATTATGCCAAGGCAAACGGCATTCCACGCATTGGCACCAGTCTGCTGAAGGCACTGGACCTGCCGATGTTGTTCGATCCCGGCAAAAAATATGAATACGGCATGAGCACCGACTATGTCGGGTTGATGGTGGAGCGGGCGAGCGGCAAATCGCTGGAGCAATATTTCCGCGACCATATCTTCGCCCCCTTAGGTGTCGAGGATATCAATTTCCTGTTGCGCCCCGATCAGCGCCAACGTCTGGCGCAGATGCATCATCGCCAGCCCGATGGCAGCCTTGAGGTGATGGAGCATGAGGTGCCGCAGAAACCGGAATTCTTCATGGGCAGCGGTGGCCTCTATGGCACCATGCCGGATTATGTGCGCTTCCTCGGGCTGTTCCTGCGGGGCGGCCTGGGTGTGCTGAAACCCGAGACAATCGAGTTGATGTTCTCCAACCGCATCGGCGAAATCGACGCCAATGGTTTCCCGGCCGGTGCTTCGCCGAGCAGTGGCGAGCGGCGCTACTTCCCCGGCCGGCGCTGGAAATGGGGCTATGGCGTGGCGGTGAATCCGGAGCCAACAGCGGAAGGCCGTGCCGCCTATAGCGGCACCTGGGGTGGCCGCAGCAATTGCTATTTCTGGGTTGACCGCACCCGTGGCATTGCCGGCGCGGTGATGGCGCAATTGCTGCCATTCCCCGATCCGCATGTGCTGGATGCCTTCTACGCTTTCGAGCGCGCGGTTTATAATTAAGCTTGACGGCTTCAGAAACCGCGCGTAAAACCCCGCGCCATGCTGCATTCACGCCGCAACACCACCGCGACCACCACCACCACTATCCGCTTTGGCGGACTGGGGACTGGTCGCTTGCGCGCCTGATACACGCCGCATAAACCAACCCACAGGCCCCGCCGGCAACGACGGGGCCTTGGTTTTTTCGGGGTCTCCGTCCCGGCATTTCACGAATGGAGACACCCATGGACCACAACGACCACCGTGCTATCGGCAACCGCCTCGATCTCTTCCACCAGCAGGAGGAAGGGCCCGGCATGATCTTCTGGCATCCGCGCGGCTTCGCGCTCTATCGCGTGATCGAGGAATATATCCGTCGCCGCATGCGCCAGGCGGGTTTCCGCGAAATCCGCACGCCGCAGATGCTGGCGCGCTCGCTCTGGGAACAGAGCGGCCATTGGGAGAAGTTCGGCGACAACATGTTCGCGCTGGATGATGGCCACCGGCCTTTCGCGCTCAAGCCGATGAGCTGTCCCTGCCATGTGCAGGTTTTCCGCAAGCGGGTGCGATCCTTCCGTGAATTGCCGCTGCGCTTCGCCGAATTCGGTGCCTGCCACCGCAACGAGCCATCCGGCGCCTTGCAGGGCCTGATGCGCACGCGCGCCTTTGTGCAGGATGATGCACATATCTTCTGCCGCGAGGATCAGATCGTGCAGGAGGTGGCGAATTTCGCCCGCATGCTGCGCCAGGTCTACGGCGATTTCGGCTTTCCCGATTTCCGCGTCGGTTTCTCGACGCGGCCCCGGAGCCGCGCCGGTGACGATGCGCTATGGGATCGTGCCGAGGCGGCGCTGGCTGAAGCCGCGCGCTCGGCAGGGCTGAACTGCATCGAGCAGCCGGGCGAGGGCGCCTTCTATGGCCCGAAGCTGGATTTCATCCTGCGGGATGCGCGCGGCCGCGATTGGCAATGCGGTACGGTGCAGCTCGATTTCGTGCTGCCCGAGCGGCTGGATGCCGAGTATGTCGATAGCGACAATCAGCGCCGCCGCCCGGTGATGATCCATCACGCCGTGCTCGGCAGTATGGAGCGCTTCATCGGGATGCTGCTGGAGCATTACGAAGGCAAGCTGCCCTTCTGGCTGGCGCCGGAGCAGGTGCTGGTGGCCAGTATCAAGCCGGAACAGGCCGAGTATGCGGAAGAGGTGGCGGCGGCACTGGAGGAAGCGGGTTTTCGTGCCGTTGCGGATCTGCGGCCCGAGCGCCTGAGTCAGAAGCTGCATGATGCCCATGCCCAGCATATCCCGGTGCTGCTGGCGGTAGGCGCGGCGGAAATGCAGCAAGGCGAGGTGGCCTGGCGAGAAGCGGATGGCGCCGTGAGCGTGATGAGCCGGGCGGCTGCGGTTGCCCGGCTTGGAACCATGGGCGGGGGCTAATCGGCCTTCTTTTCGCCCTCGGCGGCGTCGCCTTCGCCTTCCTTCTTCTCGGTGTCGGGCTTCAGGAACCACGGGATGAAGGGTACGTCGACCCGTACGGTGGCGAACTTGAAATCGCCGATCTGGTATTGCTGCAAAACTTGAGTGAAATCGCGCGGGCCGATGAAGATGGCGCGCTGATCCGGGTCCATCGGGTCGAAGGTCACCATCACCGGCGTGGTGTTGGGGAAAGCGCGCAGGTAGTAGCGCATGGCAACGCGGGCGATATCGTCGGTCTGGGTTGCCGCAAAGGGCGCCTTGACGATGGTGACCGACTTCTCGCCGATCACGGTCATGGAAATCTCATGCTCCATCGGGATCAGCGGCTGGCCGCTGGCGCTTTTCTTTTTCTTCCCGAACAGAAAGCCAAACATTCCATCTCTCCTGACCCGGCCTTATCCACTATGCCAGGGGTTGCCGTGGCCTTCATAGTGAATCACGCCTTGCGGGGCAAGACAGCATCGCTTGACGCAGTAAAGTTCTTTTTATGTTCCCGTTGCCGCGACCGCGTGTCGCGCGCCGGAGCAGGCGACGAAAGCTGCCGAATCTGGCTGAATGGCGGTCCGGAATCAGGGTGTGGACGGATCATGGACAGCCTCTATCTCAAGGTGCTGCTGCTGGGCCTGGTGGAAGGGCTCACTGAGTTCATCCCGGTTTCCTCCACCGGCCATCTGATCCTGCTCGGTGACCTGCTCGGTTTCGAGGGGCCGCCCGGCAAGGTGTTCGAGATCGCCATCCAGTTGGGCGCCATCCTGGCGGTCTGTCTGGTCTACTGGCGCCGGCTCTATGACACGCTGCGCGGCTTGGGGAGAGACGATCGTGCCAACCGCTTCACGGTGAACCTGCTCTTCGCCTTCCTGCCGGCCATGGTGATCGGCTTCTTCGCCCATGGCTTTATCAAGGGCGTGCTGTTCAACCCTTGGGTCGTTTCGGTGGCGCTGATTGTTGGCGGCTTTATCATCCTGGCGGTGGAGCGGTTTGCTGGCGAGGGCGAAATCGCCAGCGTCGATGATTTCTGTTTCCGCCTGTCGCTGAAGATCGGCTTCATCCAGTGTCTGGCGATGATCCCTGGCGTATCGCGTTCGGGCGCCACCATCATCGGTGCGCGGCTGCTTGGTGTGCAGCGCGCCGCCGCCGCCGAATTCAGTTTCTTCCTCGCCATGCCGACCATGGCCGCCGCCACGGCCTACGACCTGATGAAGAACTGGCAGGGGCTCAGCCTCAAGGATGGCGGCGTCATCGGGCTGGGTTTCCTGGTCGCCTTCGCCAGCGCGCTGCTGGTGGTGCGGGCGGTGATCGGCTTCATCAACCGCTACGGCTTCGCGCCCTTCGCCTATTACCGCATCCTCTTGGGCGCGGGCATGCTTGTGCTATTGTTCCTGCGCTAGACAAAAACAAGAAAAGCAGAGGAACCGCCCGATGAGTTTGCCCGCTTCGGTCCATGAAGCCTTCGCCGCCACCATCAAGACCCATCCCGGCCATGCCTTCCTCTGCCTGGCGGCGCGCGCTGACCGCGATTACTGGCCGCAGGGCGTCGAGCTGACCTTCGCCGAAGTGAGCGTGCATGTGGAGGCGATGAAGGCGCTGTACAAGGCAGCGGGCTACGGGTTGGGGCATCGCGTGGCCTTGCTGCTGGAGATGCGGCCGGAATTCTTTTTCCATTATCTGGCATTGAATGCACTCGGCGTCGGCATCGTGCCGGTCAATCCCGATTACCGGCATGACGAAATGCTCTACCAGATGCAGCATTCGGAAGCCGATCTTGCCGTGGTGCTGCCGGGCCGCATCGCCGATCTGGAGCGGGTTGCCGCCGACCGTACGGAGAAGCCGCTGCCGGTGGTGAACGGCCTGAAGATGCCGGCCAAACTGCCGAAGCCGGCGACGCCGCCGGGCGAAGGCGTGCCTGGCCAGCAGACCGAAGCCGGTTTGCTCTATACCTCCGGCACCACCGGGCGGCCCAAGGGCTGCGTGCTGACCAACTATTATTTTCTCAATGCCGGCGCCTGGTATCGCGATATCGGCGGCGTGATGAGCCTGCGGCTAGGCGAGGAGCGTTTCTATAATCCGTTGCCGCTGTTCCACATGAACCATCTGGCGATCACGGTGACCTGTGCCATCCTCACCGGCAATTGCCTGATCCTGCCGGAACGCTTCAGCCCGACCCGCTGGTGGCCCGAAGTGGTGCAGACCCGCGCTACTGTCATCCATTATCTTGGCGTAGTACCGCCGTTGCTGCTGAACCAGCCACAGAGCGAGATTGAGCGCCAGCATTGTGTCCGCTTTGGCCTTGGTGCCGGGGTCGAGCCTTTGTTGCACAAGCCGTTCGAGGATCGCTTTGGCTTCCCGCTGGTCGAGGTCTGGGGCATGACCGAGACCGGGCGCATCCTGGCCGATAATTTCGAGCCGCGCCGCATCGACACGCGCGCCTTCGGCAAACCGGTCGCCGGCCTAGAAGCCAAGGTGGTGGATGCCAATGATGCGGAAGTGCCACGCGGCGAGGAAGGCCAGTTGCTGGTGCGCCATTCAGCCGCCGACCCGCGCCGTGGCTTCTATAGCGGCTATCTCAAGAACCCTGAGGCCACCGAGGAAGCCTGGAAGGGCGGCTGGTTCCATACCGGCGATGCGGTGCGCATGGGCGATGACGGGATGCTGTATTTCGTCGACCGCATGAAGAATATCATCCGTCGCGCGGGCGAGAATATCGCCGCCGCCGAGATCGAGGCGGTGCTGCAGGCGCATGACGCCGTGGCACAGGTGGCGGTGCTGGCGGTGCCGGATGAAATCCGCGAGGAAGAGGTGTTGGCCTGCATCGTGGCGATGCCCGGAACCAAGGCCGACGAGGCCCTGGCAGAACAGCTTTTTGCCTGGTGCAACGAAAGGCTGGCCTATTTCAAGGCGCCGGGCTGGCTGCTGTTTGTCGACGCATTGCCGACCACCGGCACCCAGAAGGTACAGAAGACGCAGATTTTCCACCCCGGCGAGGATCCCAGGCAGCGCCCTGGCATCATCGACCTGCGGGCGCGCAAGAAGCGGTGAGGGATATGACGACGCAAAAGCATCTGGCACGCTGGCTGGCAATCGTCGCAGGGCTTGTCGCCCTGATGGTGGTGATCGGTGGCCTGACGCGGCTGACCAATTCCGGCCTCTCCATGGTGGAATGGCGGCCGGTCACCGGCTGGCTGCCGCCGCTTTCCGAAGCCGCCTGGATGGCCGAGTTCGAGAAGTACAAGCAATTCCCGGAATACCAGAAGATCAACCTCGGCATGGATCTCGCCGGCTTCAAGGAAATCTACTGGTTTGAATATATCCATCGCCTGCTCGGCCGCCTGATCGGCGTTGCCTTCGCGCTGCCGCTGCTGTGGTTCTGGATCCGGCGCCAGATTCCGGCCGGCATGCATCTGCATCTGGTGCTGATGCTGCTGCTCGGCGGCGCCCAGGGCGGCGTTGGCTGGTTCATGGTCGCCAGCGGCCTGATCGATCATCCCGATGTCAGCCATTACCGCCTCACCATGCATCTCGGTCTGGCCTTCCTGATCTTTGCTTACCTGCTCTGGGGCGCGCTCTCGATGGCGCGCGGCTCGCGCATGCAGAGCCCGGCCGGCGGCGGCCTGGCGATCCTGTTTGTTGCGCTGGTCTATCTTCAGATTCTTTCCGGTGGCCTGGTCGCCGGCATGAATGCCGGCCTGGCGCATAACACCTGGCCGCTGATGGAGGGCAAGTTCATTCCCGATGGTCTCGGCATCATGACGCCGCTGTGGCACAACATCTTCGAGAATGCACTCACCGTGCAGTTCCAGCATCGCATGCTGGCCTATGCCGTGCTCGCTTTTGCCATCCTGATCTGGGTCCGCTATGCCGGCCGGGTGAGCAATGGCGCCCGCCATATGCTGCTCGGCATGGTGCTGCTGCAGGTCTGTTTGGGCATTGCCACGCTGCTGGCGCATGTGCCGGTTTCGCTGGGGGCGCTGCACCAGTTCGGCGCCCTGCTGGTGCTTATGGGCGGCATCATGCTGTGGCATGGCAAGGCGCGGCGCCATGGCTGAAACGGATATTGTTTTTTTATACGTCACCTGTCCGACCCTGACGGAGGCGGAGACGCTGGCCGAGGCCGTTGTCGGGCAGCGGCTGGCCGCCTGCGCCAATATCCTGCCCGGCATGCGCTCGGTGTATTGGTGGCAGGGCAAGCTGGAAAAAGCCGATGAAATCGTGCTGATCTTCAAGACTCAGGCAAATCTGGTGGAGGCTGCCACCGCGGCGATCAAGGCGGCCCATTCTTATACCGTGCCGTGCGTGCTGCCGCTGCCGGTGCTGTCGGGCGGCAACCCGGATTACCGCGCCTGGCTGGCGGAGCAGACACAGTAAGCCAGACACAGTAAGATTGTAGCGGTGCATTTTTACCGCTTGTCCTGACCGGCAGGAGGCGTAGGCTAGGCCTAAGAATCAGCCGGGCTCCCCATGCAGAAACACGCCGCTTTCCTGACGCTGGCCTTTTCCAGCGTCGCGCACACCTTTTCCCACCTGTTCACCTTGCTCTTCGCCACCGTGGTGCTGGTGCTCGAGCGTGAATGGGGCATGAGCTACGACACGCTGTTCGCGCTCTCGATTCCGATGAGCGTGTTGTTCGGCGCCGCGGCTCTGCCCGCCGGCTGGCTCGGCGACAAATGGTCCGCCTCGGGCATGATGGCGTTGTTCTTCCTTGGCGTCGGTGCCGGTTCCATCGCGGCGGGTTTCGCGGATGGTCCGCTCTCCCTCTGCCTCGGGCTCGCCTGCATCGGCCTGTTCGCCTCGATCTATCATCCGGTGGGTATTCCCTGGCTGGTGCGCAATGCCGCCAATCGCGGCCGTGCGCTTGGCATCAATGGCGTGTTCGGCTCCATCGGCACGGCTTCCGCTGCCCTGGTTGCCGGCCTGCTGGCGAATTTCTACGGCTGGCGCGCTGCCTTCATCGTGCCGGGCTTGGTCTGCATGGTGATCGGCCTTGCCTTCGTCTGGGCGCGGCAAAGCGATCTGCTGCTGGATCGCGGCGAGGATATGTCGCCGCAGCCGCAGCCGGAGAAGGCGGATATCTGGCGCGTTTTCTGGGTGATGTCGGCCACCATGCTGTGCACCGGCCTGACCTTCCAGGCAACATCCTTTGCTCTGCCCAAGGTGTTCGATGAACGCCTTGGCGCCACGCTTGGCGGTTCGGTGCTGGGCATCGGCGGCATGGTCACGCTGGTCTACACGCTCTCGGCCTTGCTGCAGGTGGTGGGGGGCGAACTCGCCGACCGCTATTCGCTGCGCGGCGTTTATGCCAGCGCGCAATGGCTGCAGATCCCGGTGATCGCGATTGGCATGATCACGGTGCATCCGGCCCTGGTCGGCGTCGCGGCGTTGATGGTGGGCCTTAATGTGCTGGGCCAGCCGGCGGAGAATTCGCTGCTGGCGCGCTATACGCCGCCGCAATGGCGCGGCCGCGCCTTCGGCGCGAAATTCGTGCTGACCCTGGGTGTCGGCTCGCTCGGCGCGGCGATGATCCCGGTGATTTACCGGTTCACCGGCTCGCTGGACATTCTGTTCGTCGTACTCGGCTGCTGCGCCATTGGTGCCGGTGCCTTCGCCCTGCTGCTGCCCAAGGATAACGGCAATGCCGCGGCGCCTGCGCCGGAAGCCCAGGCGGCTGAGTAACTAGTAGGGCAGGCCGGCGTAATTCTCGGCCATCGCCCGCAGCGCATGCTCTGAACTGACAAGATAATCCAGTTCGGTGTGCTGGATGCGCTGCTCGAAGCCGCTGCTATCGGGGAAGCGGTGCAGCATGCTGGTCATCCACCAGGAGAAGCGCACCGCCTTCCATACCCGGGCGAGCGCCGTGGCGGAATAGGCATCGATGCCGGTGCGCGACTTCTCGATGTAGAATTCCATCAGTGCGCGGCTGAGATAGAACACATCGCTGGCCGCGAGATTCAAGCCCTTGGCGCCGGTCGGCGGCACGATATGGGCGGCATCGCCGGCCAGGAAGAGCTGGCCGTAGCGCATCGGCTCGGCGACGAAGCTGCGCAGCGGCGCGATGCTCTTTTCGATCGAGGCGCCTTGCTCCAGCCGTGCCACGGCGGTGGCATCCAGTCGTTTCGCCAGCTCGTCATAGAACCGCGCATCGGACCAGTTCTCCACCTTGTCGTCGAGGTCGCACTGGATATACAGCCGGCTGCGCGTATGGGAGCGCATCGAGCAGAGCGCGAAGCCGCGCTCGTGGTTGGCATAGATCAGTTCTTCCGAGACCGGCGGCTTGTCCACCAGGATGCCGAGCCAGCCGAACGGGTAGGCGCGTTCGAATACCTGCTGTACATGGGCCGGGATGCTGCGGCGGCTGACGCCATGCGAGCCATCGCAGCCGGCGATGAAATCGCAATCCAGGCGCTGCACCGCGCCATCCTTCTTGAAGGTGACATAGGGGCGGGCGGTGGTCACATCATGCAGTATTACATCCTCGGCCTCGTAGATGGTGAGGGCGCCAGAGGCGGCGCGTGCTTCCATCAGGTCGCGGGTGATCTCGGTCTGGCCATAGACGACGACGCTGCGGCCGACAAGCTGGTGGAAATTGATGCGGTGGCGGGCGCCGCCGAAGCTGATCTCGACGCCCTCATGCACCAGGCCCTCGCGGTGCAGGCGCTCGGCGCAGCCGACTTCCTCAAGCAGTCCCACCGTGCCGGTTTCGATCACGCCGGCGCGGATGCGGCCCAGCACGTAGTCGGCGCTGCGCAATTCCAGGATCACGGCGTCGATGCCGGCCTTGTGCAATAGCTGGCCGAGCAGCAGGCCGGCCGGCCCGGCGCCGATGATGGCGACTTGGGTACGCTTGGGCAGCGTCATGTGGTTTCCTCCGCTGTGGCCAAGGTAGGCTCCGGCGGGCTTTGGGGCGATGGACGGATGTAACAAAAACTTGGATAATCCGAACATGAAACGGGAGGAGTGAGGGGATGCGGCAAGTCCCGACCTATGCCTTATACGGCGAAAAAAGCTCGAATCAGCCCATGGATTGGCTGCATTGCGAGTCGATCCCGGCGCGGTCGTCGCGCTTCAACTGGGAGATTGCCGCCCATCGCCATGCCAACCTGTTTCAGATTCTGAACATGACCCGGGGCCGCGCCGATTGCCTGATTGGCGAGGTGTGGCGGCCGCTGAAGCCGCCGGTGGCGGTGCTGGTGATGCCGGGCGTGGTGCATGGTTTCCGCTTCTCGCCCGATACCGATGGCCATGTGCTGACGCTGCTGGCCGACCAGGCGCTGCAATTTCCCGGCCTGGCGCCGCAATTGCGGCCGCTGCTGGCGCAATCGCGCATCATCGAGTTGCCGGCGGATTCCAGCCCTGCCGTAGCGCAGGCGGTGCAGGCCGTGGTGAGCGATTATGCCGGTTCAGGCGTCAGCCGGGTCGGCATGATCGAGGCGCAATTGACCGTGTTGCTAATCACGCTGGGCCGCGTGCTGGCCGCCGATGCCGATGCCTTGAGTCCGAACCGCCATGCCGCCGCCTTCCGCGCCCTGCTGGACCAGCATTATCGCGAGCAGCGCAGCGTTGCCTTCTATGCCCGCAAGCTCGGCATTTCGGAGGTGCATCTCAACCGCGTCTGCCGCGCCAGCCTCGGCCATTCGGCGCTCGGCGTGATCAACCAGCGCCTGCTGGTGGAAGCGCGGCGCGATCTGACCTTCACGCTGCTGAGTGTGAAGGAAGTGGCCTATTCCTTGGGCTTCCAGGACCCGGCCTATTTCACCCGCTTCTTCACCAAGCAGGCCGGCATGACGCCGACCGAGTTCAGGCGGCGTTCAGGCCCGCATCCAGATCGCTGATCAGGTCGGCCACGTCCTCAATGCCGACAGACAGGCGGATGGTGTCGTCGCCAGCACCGGCACCGGCGCGCTGTTCAGGCGTGAGCTGGCGGTGCGTGGTGGAGGCGGGGTGGATGATCAGGCTGCGGGTATCGCCGATATTGGCGAGGTGCGACCACAGCTTCACGGTCTCCACCAGCTTGGTGCCGGCGGCATAGCCGCCCTTGACGCCGAAGGTGAAGACCGAGCCGGCGCCCTTGGGCAGGTACTTCTTCGCCAGCGCGTGATAGCGGTCGCTTGGCAGGCCGGCATAGCTGACCCAGGCCACCTTGGGATGCTTGGAGAGGAACTCGGCCACCGCCTGGCCATTGGCGCAATGCTTCTGCATCCGCAGGCTCAGGGTTTCCATGCCGGTGAGGATCATGAAGGCATTGAACGGCGAGATCGCCGGGCCGAGATCGCGCAAGCTCACCGCGCGGCAGGCGACGGCAAAGGCCATGTCGCCGAAGGTCTCGTAGAAGTTCAGGCCGTGATAGGCCGGCGTGGCGGCGGCGACATGGGGGAATTTGTCGTTCTGGCCCCAGTTGAAATTGCCGCCATCGACGATCACGCCGCCCATCGAATTGCCATGGCCGCCAAGGAACTTGGTGGCGGAATGCAGCACGATATCCGCGCCCCATTCGACCGGGCGGCAGAGATAGGGCGTCGCCATGGTGTTATCGACGATCAGCGGGATGCCAGCGTCATGCGCCACCTTGGCCAAAGCCTCGATATCGGAAATCACGCCGCCCGGATTGGCCAGGCTTTCGACGAAGATCGCCTTGGTCTTGGGCGTGATGGCGGCGGCGAAGCCGGCGATATCATCGGGATCGACAAAGGTCGCGTGCCAGTCGAAACGCTTGAAGCTGTGCGTGAACTGGGTGATCGAGCCGCCATAGAGCTTGCGCGAGGCGACGATATGATCGCCCGGATTCATCAGCATGTGGCAGGCGATGAGCTGCGCCGCATGGCCGGAAGCCACGGCGGTAGCGGCGCGCGCATTCTCAAGGGCGGCCACCTTCTGCTCCAGCACGGCGGTGGTGGGGTTGGTGAGGCGGGTATAGATGTTGCCGAAGGTCTGCAGGTTGAACAGCGACGCGGCATGGTCCACGTCGTCGAACACATAGGCCGTGGTCTGGAAGATCGGCGTGGTGCGGGCGCCGGTATTCGGCTCAGGCGAGGTGCCGGCGTGCACCTGCAGGGTGTCGAAGCCGAAGGGCGAGGCGTTGGGATTGTTAGGGGAGGGGGGATTCGTGTTGTTGCTCATGACACTCAGATCCGGCGTTGCTTCTTGGCGGAGATGACGCGGGTATTCACCCCCATCCAGCCGATTTCCAGCGACAGGCGGCCATATTCGATCTTCGGGCAGCGATTCATCACCACCTTCAGCCCGGCGGCTTCCGCTTTGGCCGCGGCTTCGTCGTTGCGCACGCCAAGCTGCATCCACAGCACCTTGGCGCCGATCTTGATTGCTTCGTCGGCAATCGGCGGGATGGCTTCCGAATTGCGGAAGCAGTCCACCATATCCACATGCACTGGAATCTCGCTCAAGGCTCCATAGACCTTCTCGCCGAGGATTTCCTTGCCCACTTCGCGCGGGTTCACCGGGATGACGCGGTAGCCCTTGGCCTGCAGGTATTTCATCGCGAAATAGGACGGTCGGTTCCAGTTGGCGCTGGCGCCCACCATGGCGATCACCTGCGTGCTGCGCAGGATGCCGCGGATATAGTCTTCGCTATAGCTGTCGTGATTCATGATCGGGACTCACTCGCCCTTCCAGCAGGGGATGCGCTTTTCGATAAAGGCGTCGATGCCTTCCTCGGCATCGCGGATCAGCATATTCTCGGTCATCACCTGCGAGGCATAATCATAGGCCTGGGCCAGCGGCAATTCGCGCTGGCGGTAGAAGGCTTCCTTGCCGATTTTGAGTGTCAGCGGCGATTTCGAGGCAATCAGCTCGGCCAGCTTCAGGGTGGCATCGGCCAGCTCGGCGGCGGGCACCACGCGGTTGATCAGGCCGATCTCACGGGCATGCTGGGCGCTGGCCGGCTCGCCGGTGAGCAGCATTTCCATGGCCTGCTTGTTCGAGACATTGCGCGACAAGGCCACCATCGGGGTGGAGCAGAACAACCCGATATTCACGCCCGGCGTGGCGAAGCGGGCAGTGTCGGCGGCCACGGCTAGGTCGCAGCTCGCCACCAACTGGCAGCCAGCGGCGCTGGCAGTGCCATGCACCTGGGCGATCACCGGCTTGGGCAACGCCACGATGGATTGCATCAGGGTCGAGCATTGCTTGAACAGGCTTTCGATCGCCTTGCGGTTCGGCAGGCCGCGCACTTCCTTCAGGTCGTGGCCGGCGCAGAAGCCGGGGCCGCTGGCGGCGATGATCACGACCGTGGTGGCGCGGTCATTGCGGAGGACGTCGAGTTCCGCCTGCAACTGCCGCATCAGGTCGGAGGACAGCGCGTTATAGGCCTTGGGCCGGTTCAGCGTCAGGCGCACCACGCCCGGCGCGGCCTGCTCGCGCAGCACAATTGTATCCGGGCTGAGGTCGAGGGCGGCGGACATCGGGCAGCTCCTGGGCGACGGCGGGTCGGGGGAGGCGGATCATAGCCCAGCCCGCGCCCCCCTCAAAGGCCTTCAAATCAAAAGGAATTTGTCGTAATTCCGCCGCAAAGCGGGGGCAGAACCGGGGCTGTCGGCGCGGCCACCCGGTTGCACGGGAACCCGCCTCGGCGTAAAAACCTGACCACGAACAACCCCGAAAGTCTCGCGCCCATGATTCGTCCGATCCGCAAGGCCGTCTTTCCCGTCGGCGGCCTCGGCACCCGCTTCCTGCCGGCCACCAAGTCGATGCCGAAGGAAATGCTCACCGTCGTCGACAAGCCGCTGATCCAATATGCGGTGGAAGAGGCCAAGGCCGCCGGCATCGAGGAATTCATTTTCGTCACCGGCCGTGGCAAGCAGGCGATCGAAGACCATTTCGACCGCTCCTACGAACTGGAAGACGTGCTGCGCGACCGCAGCAAGCGCGACCTGCTGGAAGCGATCCATAGCTGGATGCCGCAGGCCGGCCAGGTCGCCTATACCCGCCAGATGGAGCCACTGGGGCTGGGTCATGCCGTGCGCTGCGCCAAGTCGCTGGTCGGCAACGAACCCTTCGCCGTGCTGCTGGCCGACGATTTGATCCTCGCCCGCACCGGCTGCCTGGCGCAGATGATCGAGGCCTATAACGAGGTCGGCGGCAACATGATCGCCGCCATGGAAGTGCCGCGCGAGCATACCCGCCGCTATGGCGTGGTCGATCCGGGCAAGAGCGAAGGCCGCATGGTCGAGGTCAAGGGCCTGGTGGAAAAGCCGGAACCGGCTGCCGCGCCGAGCACCACCGCCGTGATCGGCCGCTATATCCTGCAGCCGCGCGTGTTCGATTATCTCGACCAGGTGCAGCGTGGCGCCGGCGGCGAAATCCAGCTTACCGATGCCCTGGCCAAGATGATCGGCGAGTTGCCGTTCAACGGTCTGCGCTTCAAGGGCGAGCGTTATGATTGCGGCGACAAGATCGGCTTCCTTGAAGCCAATATCGCCTTTGCGCTGGATCGGCCCGACCTGCGCGCCGATGCGGCCCGCATCATGCGCGAAGTAGTCAAGACGCTGTAAGCGTCACCCCCGGGGGAGTAACACGATGCGCGTCGCGATGATCGGCACCGGCTATGTCGGCCTGGTTTCGGGAGCCTGCTTCTCGGAATTCGGCCATACGGTGATCTGTGTCGACAAGAATCCGGAGCGCATCGAAGCCCTGGAGCGCGGCGAGATCCCGATCTTCGAGCCGGGGCTCGAGGATCTGGTGGCGCGCAATGTGAAAGCCGGGCGGCTCAGCTTCACCCAGGATATCCGCGCCGGCATGGCGGAGGCCGAGGCGGTGTTCATCGCCGTCGGCACGCCGTCGCGGCGCGGCGATGGCGAGGCCGATTTGAGCTATGTCTATGCTGCCGCGCGCGAGATCGCCGAAAGCATGACGCGGCGCACCCTGGTCGTCACCAAGTCCACCGTGCCGGTGGGCACGGGCCGCGAGGTGGAGCGCATCATCCGCGCCACCCGGCCGGATGCCGAATTCGAGATGGCGTCGAACCCGGAATTCCTGCGCGAGGGTGCGGCCATCGAGGATTTCATGCGGCCGGACCGCGTGGTCTGCGGCGCCGAGAGCGACTGGGCGAAGGATCTGCTGCGCCGCCTCTACCGGCCGCTCTATATCAACGAAACGCCGATCCTGTTCACCCAGCTCGAAACCGCCGAACTGATCAAGTATGCCGCCAATGCCTTCCTGGCGACCAAGATCACCTTCATCAACGAGATCGCCGATCTTTGCGAGAAGACCGGGGTGAATGTGCAGGATGTGGCCAAGGGCATCGGCCTGGATGGCCGCATCGGCGGCAAGTTCCTGCATGCCGGCCCAGGCTATGGCGGCTCCTGCTTCCCGAAGGATACCCAGGCGCTGGTCGCCACCGGCCGCAAGCATGATGCGCCGCTGCGCATCGTCGAAACCGTGGTGGACATCAACGAGAAGCGCAAGCAGCGCATGGCCGAGAAGGTGATCGCGGCGATGGGTGGCAAGCTGGCCGGCAAGACCGTTGCCGTGCTGGGCCTGACCTTCAAGCCCGAGACCGACGACATGCGCGACAGCCCCAGCCTGGTGATCGTGCCGGCCTTGCAGGCGGCGGGTGCCGCCTTGCGCGTCTATGACCCGGAAGGCATGGGCGAGGCGAAGAAGCTGCTTTCCGGCCTGGAATGGTGCGAAGGGCCCTATCAGGCCGTGGAAGGTGCCGACGCGGTGGTGATCATCACCGAGTGGAACCAGTTCCGCGCCCTCGATCTCGACCGCCTGAAGCGCCTGCTGAAGCAGCCGCTGATGATCGACCTGCGCAATATCTACAAGCCGCAGGAGATGAGCCAGGCCGGCTTCACCTATCACTCCGTCGGCCGGCCCAGCGTGTGAGTGGCATGAGATCCCCGGGTCAAGCCCGGGGATGACGTGTTTACTCTTCAGTCGTCATGCGCGGACTTGATCCGCGCATCTCTATCCATTTTGGTACGCCCTGGCGCCATGTACCACAGCAGCGCCAGCAGCATCGCCACCAGCGGGATGCCGAAGGCCCAGGTATAGGCTTCCGGCGGATAGCCGCCATTGGCCTGGCGCGGCCACAGGTCGATGATCCAGCCGAGGCCGGCCTGGGCGAAGAAGGCAAAGCCGAATACCACGCCGTTCAGCAGCGTGTTGACGCGACCGGTGACTTGCGCCGGAAACTGCGTGCTAAGGATCGGGTAGGCCAATACCGTGGTGTTGCACAGCAGGCCGAACACGCACCAGACGATCAGGCTGGTCGGCGCCCAGCCGGCAGCCAGAATCACCAGCGTGACGCCGTAAAGCATCGTTGCGGCGCAAAGTGTTGTGCGCAGGCTGATGCCAAAGCGCTGCAGCCGGTCTGCAACGATGCCGGTGAGGGTGAAGCCGAGCGTCAAGGCAGCGGCCAGCATGAACTGTAATTCCGCGGCCTCAAGCCGGCCCAGGCCACCGACATCGCGCAGGTAAGGCCCGGACCATAAGCCCTGGATCGCCATGCCGCTGGCCATGCCCAGCATCGAAACCGGCGCGATGCGCCAGAAGCGGCGGTCGACCAGGATGCGACCGCAATCGCGCAACTGGCTGCCCAGGCTTTCCGCCGCGCTATGCGAGCCGGGTTTCTCCGGCACGGCAAAGAAGATTGCCGCCGATGCCGCCGTCACCATGGCGGCGAGAATCCAGAACACGGCACGCCAGTCGAGCCACTGCACCAGCAGTTCCACCGGCAGCGTGGCGCAGAGTGCGCCGAGGCCGCCGGCGGTCATGAACACGCCATTGGCCAGCGCCCAGCGTTCAGCCGGCAGCCACAGCGAAATGGTTTTCATCGCGCTCATCAGGCCGCCGGCAACGCCCAGGCCGATCAGGGTGCGGCCGATGAACAGATGCGAGAATTGCGTGCCGAGGGCGAACACGCCGGCGCCGAGCGCGGCGAAAAGCAGCAAGGCAGCTTGCACGCGGCGCGGCCCGTAGCGATCGAGCAGGATACCGAGCGGCAACTGCGCCAGCGAAAAAATGATGAAATAGGCAGCAGTCAGGCTGCCGAGATCGGCGGCGCCGATATTAAGATCCTGTTGCAGGTTCGGCGCGATCACCGCGTTCACCGAGCGGAACAGGTAGGACATGAAATAGCCGCAGGCGAAGGGCAGCAACACGCGCCCGGCGATGAATGCCAGCGGAACCGATGTACTCATGATCACTCTCTTCCCGGCGTTATTTCTGTTCTGACTGTAAAGCGAAAAGTTCTAGTGGCTGGGCCTTGCCCGGCAGCGTCTGTGCACCGAGCGGAACAGTCTTTACATCCTCCAGCGCGCCCATGGCGTCGAGCGCGGCGCGGCTGGCGATAACCGTATGCTCCACCCCCTTGGCCCATTGCTCGATCTTGGCCGTGGTGTTGATGGTATCACCGAGCAGGGCGATCTCGCGCTTGAAATCGCCCATTTCGCCTACCACCACCGGACCGGCATGCAGCACGGCACGGAAATCCGGCACAGCGCCCAGGCGCTCGGCGTAGAAAGCGGCGCGGCGCTGCAACAGGTCACGGGCAGCGAATATGGTGGCGACGGCACGGGCATCGCTCACGGGCGACGGCCAGGTGACAATCATTTCGTCGCCGACATATTTCTCGATGCTGCCCTCATGATCTTCCACCGCTTCGCCGAGGTCGGAAAAGAACTGGTTCAGCAGCTTGTGGAAGGCGATATCGCCGATGCGCTCGGCAATCGCGGTGGAGCCGCGCATGTCGAGGAACAGGAACAGGCGCTGTTCCAGGCGCGGATGGTGATAGCGACCCTTGATGAAGTTCTTCAGCACGCGGCGGCCGAGCAGCAGGTTGATCTGCATCAGCGTGTTGACCACGAAAGTGAAGCCTAGCGCGGCCACCAGGGTAATCAGCGTCGCGGAGTTGAAGCCGGTCGGTTCTGCGTCCTCGATCGGCACCAGCACATTGCCGAGCCCATCCAGGGAAACGATGAAGAAGGAGTAGAGTACGGTCTTGATCAGCGCCACGCGCATGAAGGGCAGGCGGCGCAGGCCCTGGCCGCTAGGGCCGGTGGCGTAGAAGATTTCGAAAACCGCAATCGCGAATGTAACCATGGCGCCGGTGATCAGGCCGCGCAGGAAGCCAAGCCGGGCGGAATCGCCGCCAAGCGATGAATCGATGGCAAGGCCATAGAGCGCGCCGGCAAGGCTGCCGATGCCGATGAAGCGCAGCAGCAGCAGCACCTGGCGGCGGCGGCGGGTAGAAAGAGCCATTATTGGTTCATTCCGCGAACGAGACCCGGCGATGATAAGCTGATCAACCGCAATAGGAAAGCGGCAGCAAAAAGGCCGGGCTTGTGGCCCGGCCTGTCGCTGTGACCATCGTCACCGCCAGATCATGTCTGGCGGCGGTGGCTGGCTTACGCGGCGTTTTCGGCCTGGCGCTGGGCCTTCTTGCGGTCATTCGGGTCCAGCATCTTCTTGCGGATGCGGATGCTCTTCGGCGTCACTTCCACCAGTTCGTCATCGGCGATGTAGGCGATGGCCTGCTCCAGGGTCATCTTGCGCGGCGGGGTAAGGCGCACCTGCTCATCCTTGCCCGCGGCGCGGATGTTGGTGAGCTGTTTTGCCTTCATCGGGTTGACGTCAAGATCATTGTCGCGGCTATGCTCGCCGATGATCATGCCTTCATACACGGCCACGCCCGGATCGACGAACAGCACGCCGCGCTCTTCGATGAAGTTCAGCGCGTAGAGCGTGGTTTCACCGGTGCCATTGGCGATCAGCACGCCGTTGCGGCGGCCCGGGATGGCGCCGCGATGCGGGCCATAGCTGTGGAACAGCTTGTTCATGATGCCGGTGCCGCGCGTATCGGTGAGGAATTCACCGTGGTAGCCGATCAGGCCGCGCGACGGGGCATGGAAGGTGATGCGGGTCTTGCCGCCGCCCGACGGGCGCATGTCGCGCAGCTCTGCCTTGCGCAGGCTCATCTTCTCCACAACGATTCCAGTAAAGGCATCATCCACGTCGATATGCACTTCCTCGATCGGCTCCAGCAGCTTGCCGTCCTCATCCTGCTGGAACAGCACGCGCGGACGGCTGATCGAAAGCTCGAAGCCCTCGCGGCGCATGGTTTCCACCAGCACGCCGAGCTGCAATTCGCCACGGCCGGCGACTTCGAAGGCATCCTTGTCGTCGCTCTCGCGCACGCGGATCGCCACATTACCCTCGGCTTCGCGCATCAGGCGGGTGCGGATCACGCGGCTCTGCACCTTGGAGCCTTCCTTGCCGGCGAAGGGCGAGTTGTTGACCGAGAAGGTCATCGCCAGGGTCGGCGGATCAATCGGGTTGGCTGGCACAGGATCGGAGACGGCCAGTTCGCAGATGGTATCGGCCACCGTTGTGGTGGTGAGGCCGGCAATTGCCACGATATCACCGGCTTCGGCTTCTTCCACCGGCACGCGCTCGATGCCGCGGAAGGCCAGCAACTTGGTGACGCGGCCCTGCTCGATTTCGCTGCCATCGCGGCGCAGCGAGTGGATTGGGCTATTCACCTTCAGCACGCCGGAATGGATGCGGCCCGTGAGGATGCGGCCGAGATACGGGTCGGCTTCCAGCGTGGTGACCAGCATGCGGAACGGCGCATCCTTCTCCACGGTCGGTGCCGGCACATGGCGCACCACCAGGTCAAACAGCGGGGCGAGGTCCTTGCGCGGGCCTTCCAGGCTGTCATCGGCCCAGCCGGAGCGGCCCGAGGCGAACATGCAGGGGAAGTCGAGCTGTTCTTCGCTGGCGTCCAGGGCGGCGAAGAGATCGAACACTTCGGAATGGACTTCGACCGGGCGGGCGTCAGAGCGGTCGACCTTGTTGATCACCACGATCGGGCGCATGCCGAGGCCGAGTGCCTTGCCAAGCACGAACTTGGTCTGCGGCAGCGGGCCTTCTGCGGCGTCCACCAGCAGCACCACGCCATCCACCATGGAGAGGATGCGCTCAACTTCGCCGCCGAAATCGGCGTGGCCGGGGGTATCGACGATGTTGACGCGGGTGCCGTGCCATTCCACCGAGGTGCACTTGGCCAGGATGGTGATGCCGCGCTCGCGCTCGAGGTCGTTGGAGTCCATCACGCGCTCGGCCACCTGCTGGTTCTCGCGGAACGAGCCGGACTGGCGCAGCAGGGCGTCGACCAGGGTGGTCTTGCCGTGGTCAACGTGGGCGATGATGGCGATATTGCGAATTTCCATGGGCTTGAACGAAAGGCCCGGTCGACCTTGGTAAAGGCGGCCGGGCGCGATTCCTCTAAGGTTGCGGCTGGTTGCGGGGTTTATAGTGCGGCGCACAAAACGGCGCAACAGAAGAGTTCGGCAGGGCAGCTATGCACCACCCGGCGGGACGTCTGCTCCGTCCTGCCGCAACTCTTTGATTCCCATAGGATAATGACGATTTGTCGGGTTTTTGGGCTTGACCCGCGTGAGGACTGGGGCGGAAGCTGGGCACATGACAAGGGAAGGAAACGCCATGACCTATGAGCATATCCTCTACGAGGTGCACGACCGCATCGCTACGGTAACGCTGAACCGGCCGGACAAGCTGAATGCCTGGACCGCCACCATGGAGGGCGAAATCCGTGTCGCCATGGCCTTGGCGGCGGCCGATCCGGGCGTGCGGGTGATCGTGCTGACCGGGGCGGGAAGGGGCTTCTGCGCCGGGGCGGATATGGACCTGCTGTCGAATATCCAGCAGGACAATAGTGGAAAGGGCCGTGGCGCCGTCGGCGGCGAACCCTTCGACGCCACCGCTAACCCGAACTTCCAGATGCGCTACAGCTATTTTCCGGCCCTGCCAAAGCCGGTGATCGCCGCCATCAATGGCCCCGCCGCCGGCCTTGGCCTGATCGCGGCGCTGTATTGCGACATGCGCTTCGCCGCTGATACCGCGGTATTCACCACGGCTTTCTCGCGCCGGGGCCTGATCGCCGAGCATGGCATCTCCTGGCTGCTGCCGCGTCTGGTCGGCCCCAGCCGGGCCATGGACCTGATGCTTTCGGCGCGCAAGGTGGATGCGGCAGAGGCGCTCCGCATCGGGCTGGTGGACCGCTTGTGCAAACCCGAGGCGTTGCAGGATGATGTGCGTGTCTATGCCCGCGAGCTGGCCGACATGGTGTCGCCGCGCTCGATGCGGGTGATGAAGCGCCAGCTCTGGGAGGCGGCATTCCAGAGCCTCAGCGAGGCCACTGCGATTGGCAATGCCGAGATGCTGGCCAGTTTCAAGAGTGCGGATTTCAAGGAAGGCGTGGCGCATTTCATCGAAAAGCGGGCGCCGAATTTCAGCGGTAACTAACAATCAGGAAGCACGCATGGAAAAGTGGCTCAAACCGGCGCTCGAGTACATTCCGCGCTGGCTGGATTTCCAGATGCGGCAGCACCGCCAGCCGGGCTGCGCCTATGCCATCGCGCATCGCGGCAAGCTGGTGGCGGAGGGCGCCTTCGGCCATGCCGATCTGGCCAGCGGCGAGGCGCTGACCACGCGCCACCGTTTCCGTGTCGCTTCCCATTCGAAATGCTTCACCGCCACCGGCATCATGCTGCTGCGTGAACGCGGCAAGCTGAAACTCGATGATACCGCCGGCCAGTATGTTTCCGGCCTGCATAAAAGCATCGCCGAGGCGACCTTGGCTGAATTGCTGTCGCACAGCGCCGGGCTGATCCGCGATGGCTGGGATGCCGGGCAATGGCTGGACCGCCGGCCGTTCCTGAACGCGGAAGAACTGCGCGCCGACCTCAAGCGCCCGGCGGTGCTGGCCGGCAGCACGCGCTTCAAATATTCCAACCACGGTTTCGGCCTGCTTGGCCTGGTGATCGAGCAGGTGACGGGCGAGAGCTATGGCGCCTGGATGCAGCGCGAGGTGATCGCCGCCGCCGGCCTGGCAGAAACCCTGCCGGATTGCCCGCCGCGCTGGCGCGGCTGGCGCCTGGCGCGCGGCCACAGCGCCATCGCACCGGCAGGTTTGCGCCATGTGGTGCCGGGCGATAATGCCACCCATGCGCTGGCTCCGGCCACCGGCTTTGTCAGCACCGCCGCCGATATCGTGCGCTTCCTCTCGCAGCTCGATCCGGCGGCGAAGCGGAGCCTGCTCTCGGTATCCAGCCGCCGCGCCATGCTGCGCCGGCAATGGCGCCCGCCGGGCCTGCTGGAGCAGCATTACGGCTATGGCGTGATGTCGGGCAAGATTCAGGATTGGGATCTCTACGGCCATAACGGCGGCTTCCAGGGCACGCTGACGCGCAGCTTCGTGTTGCCGGAGCCGGGTCTGGCGGTGTCGGTGCTGACCAATGCCGGCGATGGCCTGTCCGGCCCCTGGGCCGATGGCATCGCGCATCTGCTGCGTGCCTGGTCTCGCCATGGTGCGCCGAGCCGCCGCGTCGCCGATTGGGGCGGCCGCTGGTGGACTCTGTTCGGCGCCGGCGACTGGCTGCCGATGGGGAACCGCGTGCTGGTGGCAACCCCGGCCTGGCTCAATCCGCTGATGGATGCCAGCGAGATCGTGCCGAGCAGCCGCGACGAGGGCCGCATCGAGGCCGCCGGCTATGCCAATCATGGTGAAGCCGTGCGGCGTATCCGCGATGGCCGGGGCCGGGTGAAGGAAGTGCAATTCGCCGGCTTTCGCCTACAATCGGAGGCGGCCGCCGCGCGCGAAGTGGCAAAGCGCTTCAAGCCAGTGAAAGCAGCAAAGAAGTAGCCCCAGGAATCAAAAGGCCTCCCTGTCGGGAGGCCGCCAGAATCAAAAAGGCCTCCGTTAGGAGGCCAGCCCGGAATCAAAAGGGCCTCCGCTAGGAGGCCCGGGGGCGGGAGAAGGTGTCACCGGCAGGCCACTGCATCCTGCATTACGGACGGTGCCTTCTCCACCCAACATTGCTGCTGGGCTTGATAAGTAATGTAGGCCTGAATTGTAAAAATTCAATGACCAGATTGCGGCATTATCGTGAAATAAGCTGTTTAGACGCCTGCCAAGCCGGTTTTGCCTTCGCGCAAGCGCGGCAGCAGGCGGTCGAGGAACTCCTCGCACAGCTTTAGCTGCGTCAACTCGATGAATTCGTTCGGCTTATGCGCCTGCTCGATATTGCCGGGGCCGCAGACAATGGTCGGGATATCGGTCTGGCTGAACAGGCCGGCCTCGGTGCCGAAGGACACTTTCTGCACCCGATTGGCGCCGGTCAGCGCTTTGCCAAGCTCAATAATCGGCGAGTGGTCGTCGGTGGCAAGGCCCGGGAACTCGGAAATCTGGTGGAAAGAACAGCCGCAATCGGGCTGCACGGCCTTCATTTCCGGCTCGATCCGCGTGCGGGCGAAATCCACCACTTCCTGATACAGCGCATCCACATCGTCCTGCGGCAGATAGCGGATTTCCCACAGGAAGCTGCAATCCTTCGGCACGATGTTCAGGGCCGTGCCGCCATGCACCACGCCGGTATGCAGCGAGGTGTAGGGCGGCGCGAATTCAGGATCGAACGGACCCTGGTCGCGTTTGCGCCGGGCAATCGACTTGATATGGGCGATCAGCTCGGCGGCGGCTTCCACGGCATTGACGCCCTGATGCGTCAGCGAGGAATGGCATTCAAAGCCGCGGAAATCGACGCGCCAGCTTTTCTTGCCCTTGTGCTGCGCGATCACCTGCATCTCGGTCGGCTCGCCGACGATGCAGGCGGCCGGCTTCACCGGCATCTTCGCCAGCACCGGCATGAGCTGCTTGGCGCCGAGACAGCCGACTTCCTCGTCATAGGTAAAGGCGTAGTGGATCGGCGTCTTGAGGTCTTGCGCCAGGAAATGCGGCGCATAGGCCAGCGCGATGGCGACGAAGGACTTCATGTCCGAAGTGCCACGGCCCCATAGCTTGCCGTCCTTCTCCACCAGCTTGAACGGGTCGGTATCCCATTCCTGGCCGTCGATCGGCACCACGTCGGTATGGCCCGAAAGGACGATGCCGGGCACGTCTGTGGGGCCAATGGTGGCGAACAGGTTCGCCTTCTTGCCGCTGGCGTCATGCACCAGGGTGGAGGCGACACCGAGCGACTTCAGGTGATCGCGCACCCAGTGGATGAGGTCGAGATTGGAATCCCGGCTCACGGTGGGCATTTCGATCAACTGGCGGATCATCGCCAGGGAGGCATCGCTCGGTCGGCTCATGGTGCTTTCTGGTTTTTTGTCTTAGGAGGCGAGGCTCTTGATCTGGTTGTCCAGGTCGTCCTCGATGAAGAAGCGTACAATCTCATCGATATTCTGGTCCACCGAAAAACCGAGACTGCGCGCGCGGTCGCTGCTCAACGCACGCGGCCAGCCATCGACGATCTTCTGGATATGCGGGTCCGGCTGCCAGATGATCTTGCCGACCTTGCGGTTGCCGGTGTTGCGCTCCATGGCGGCGGCGATCTCGCCGGCCGAGGCCGGGATGCCGTTCAGCAGCATGGCGCGGTCGATGCCCAGCGCCTCGCCGGGCAGTTCATGTAGGCGGATGAAGGCATCCACGGTGCGGCGGGGTGAGAGGCAGACCATCATGCTTTCCGGCGAGACCGGGCAGATCGCATCGACGCCGGAAAGCGGCTCGCGCACGATGGAACTGGCCCAGGTCGAGGCGGCCTTGTTCGGCTTGCCGGGGCGGATCATGATGGTGGGCAGCCGCACGGCGCGGCCATCGATATAGCCCTTGCGGGTATAGTCGTTGACCATCAATTCGCCCATCAGCTTCTGCACGCCGTAGGAGGTCGTCGGGCGCTGTGGCGTGCTGTCGGTGACGGTGGCGGGCAGGGCGCCGCCATAGACCGCGACGGAGGAGGCGAAGATCACGCGCGCCGTGCCGTCCAGGCTGCGGCAGGCTTCCAGCACATTGCGCGTGCCGGCCAGGTTGACGCGGTAGCCAAGGTCGAAATCGGCTTCGGCGCCAGACGAAACCACAGCGGCGAGGTGGAACACCGAATGGGTGTCCTGGCCGATCAGCATGCGCACTTCGGCCTGGTCGCCGATATCGCCAACAATGGTGGTGACGCGACTGTCGCCGAAATCATTCGGGGCGACGTTATCGAACAGGGTGATGCGGCTGATCTTCTGAGGGCTGCCGCTCGGGCCGGTGAGTTCGCCGCGCTGCAGAAGCTGCTTGGTCAGGGCCTGGCCGATAAAGCCGGCGCCGCCGGTGATCACCACATTCAACATGTCCGCTCCCATAAGGCTTTTTATTTGGAGCGGCTATCTAAGCGGATCGTAAGCCTACTGACAATGTCGACGGGGGTGAAAAACCATTCTCCCGCAATCGTCATGCGCGGACTTGATCCGCGCATCTCATGCAAATCAGGCGGAAAAAGATGCCCGGATCAAGTCCGGGCATGACGCAGTGTGGTGATGGGGTTCGTTGATGAGGCAGGCAAGCGCCAGGAATTTACTTTTCCTTTTCCCAATGCTTTGGCATGCGGGCGAGCTTCTCGGCATAGCGCTTGCGTTCCTCGGGCGTCATCGCCTGGGCGGCGGCGAGCAGGGCGGCCTGCATGCCCTGGTGGAACTGTTCCATGCGCAGGCGCTGCTGCTCCATGGCGGCGTTCAGCGCCTTGGCATCGAAGGGTTCGGCGCCCAAGGCAGCGGCGAGGCCACGGCGGACCAGGCCGAATTCCACCGGGCCGACGGCCTGGCGGGTTTTGTCCAGCTCGGCGCGGAAAGCCGCCGCCGCCGCATCCGGCAGATGGCGGCTGAAGCGCTTCTCAAGCTGGGAGAAGGGCGCGCGGGCGATTTCACGGCTCTTGTAATAGCGGCTGGCACCCCAGCCGATGGCGGCGAGATTGAGCGCCACCGAGACGGTGAGGGCGATGGCGAGCCATTTATTGTAGCGCGGCTTCGGTGCGGGGGCGGCGGTATCGGCCATGAGCGTTACTCCGGAATGAAACTGGCGTCTGCGATAACCATCTGCACGGCGTAGGGCGTCGAATCCTCCGCGAGAATTTCTTCCAGGCCGCCAAGTCCGGCGCCGATGCCGAGGCTCAAGGCCAAGGCCAGCACGGCGAATTGCGGCCAGGCGGCGCGGAACGGAAATGCCGCAAGGCTGAATTCCTTCCAGGCGGAGATGCGCCGCACGGCAGTCTGCCCCGGCAGGCGGGCCAGGATGCGCTGGGCAAGATCGGCGCTCGGTTGAGGCATGGCTGCCTGGCGCAGCAGATGATCCAGTGGGGCTGCCTGATCCAGCAGGCGGCGGGCCTCGCTGGAAGCCTGCGCCAATGCTTCTGCAGCCCTGCGCTCGGCAGCCGGCCACAAAGCCGGATCGGCACCATAGGCGGCAACGATTTCAGCAAAGCGGTCGAGGTTCATGGCTTTTCCTCCCGGCCCAGCATGGGGCCCAATTCATCTCGGAGCGTGCGCTTGGCACGTACCAGCAGGGATTCCAGGGCGCCGACGCTGATGCCCAGCGTGGCGGCGGCTTCGATATTGCCTTCGCCTTCCCAGAAGCAGAGCTGCAGCGCAGCGCGCTGGCGCGGCGGCAGCTTGGCCAAAGCGGCGGCGATGCGCGCTTCAGTCTCGCTGGCAAGGCGGTGATCATAGGGATTGGGGGCGCCGTCCTCGGGCTCCGGCTGCTCGTCCAGCGCATCCATGCCGGGGCGGCGTTTGCGGTCGATGGCGAGATTGACCACGATGCGCAGCAGCCAGGTGCGGAAGCCGGCGGCGCCATCCACCTGCCAGCGCGGCGCATGCTGCCACACCCGCAGAAAGGCTTCCTGCGCCACTTCCTCGGCATCGGCCTGGTTCAGCAGGATGCGCTGCGCCGTCATCACGGCGCCGGTGAGATGGCGCTGCAGCAGCAGGGCGAAGGCGGCGCGGTCCTGCCGCGCCACCCGCGCCATCAGGGCGCGGTCCTCCTCGGCCAGGCGCAGGCGTTCATCCGCGCTCATGGCTGGGCGGCCGGTTGGGCTGTGGCGCCCCGCAGCGGAGGCAGAGGCGGGATATGTCCAGGCGATACTTGGCATGCAGGAGAACACACGGCATGGCGGCGGTTTTCCTGCGCACAGCGGTTCCCCCGGGTCAGACGCCCCCGTCGATGGCCTTCAATTCCGCGTTGAGCCGGGCGATTTCCTCACCGATGGCTTTCAGCGTCTCGGGCTGATCCCATTCCCGGTACTGGCCTTGTTTATAGGCCAGCGCGTTGCGGTAGTAGAGATAGGCGTTGAGCCGGTTCCGCACGTAGTTGTTCTGGGTCTTGATCACCTTGCCCGGCGCGCCGACGACCACGGAATTGTCCGGGATCACGGTGCCCTCTTTCAGGAAGGCAGCCCCGCCGATGATGCAGTTATTGCCGATCACGCAGCCATCCATGATGGTGGCGCCGATGCCGATCAGGCAATTGTCGCCAATGGTGCAGCCATGGATGTTGCAGTGATGAGTGATCGAGCAATGGCTGCCGATATGGGTGGCGGTCTGGCCGCCAATATGGATCATCGAGAAATCCTGGATGTTTGTGTACTCACCCACCACGATCTCGAAATTCTCCGCCCGCATCGCTACGTTGATCCATACCGAGCTACCTTTTTCCAGCCGCACCTTGCCGTAGATATGCGCGGTCTCATGGATGTAGGCGGGATCGTTCAGCACCACGTCGGGGCCGTGGATGGGCATGGGTGTTTCCTTCGCTTTACTTCACTTCGTTGAACAGGTCGTCATTGGCCTTGCGCTGCTCTGGCGAGGCCGGGGCGTCGCCGCGCAGGAAGGCGCGGCGCTGCTGCTGCGAGGAGGAACGCAGGCTGGCATAATAATCCAGCGAGCCGGCGCGCAGCTCGTCCAGCGGCACCAGCAGCTCCTCGCGCCGCGCCAGCGTCTTGCCGGCGGTAAGCGCGATATTGGCATTGTCGTTGAGGATATACATGAGCGGATCGGCGAAGGCATCGACGCCGCCGCCGATGGCATCGCGGGTATTCGCCGGGCCGAGCAGCGGCAGCATCAGGAAGGGGCCTTCGCCGATGCCATAGCTATGCAGGGTCTGGCCGAAATCCGCCGGCTTGCCCTTCCAGTCGAACAGGTCGTTGGCGGCATCCCACAGGCCGAGCACGCCGATGGTGGAATTCACCGCGAAGCGGCCGACCGTAGTGGCCGCATCGCCGAAGCTGCCCTGCAAGGTATGGTTCATCAGCACGGCAGGCGATCTCAGATTGGCGAAGGCGCTGCGCACGCCGCCCTTCACCACATCGGGCGTGAAGGAGTAGAGCCAGGCAATCGGCCGCAGCAGGAAGGTATCCAGCACCTCGTTGAAGGCGAAGAAGGCGCGGTTCATGGGCTCCAGGGGATCCCACACATCCGGCGCGGTGCTGACCGGGCCGGTGCCGGCGGCAGAGGCGGTGAAAAGCGGCTGCTGCATCGGCTGCAAGGCGGCAGCGGGTGCGGCGGTACTGGCGGTCTGGAAGCCATAGCGCGCCATGTAGGGGTTTTCGTACCACTGGCCGGGCCGGCCGGCGGCGGGGCCGGCTACATAGGTGGTGGGCTGGATCGGCGGCGAGGCATAGGCGGGGGCGCTGGCCTGGGCATACCAGTTGCCTGGCAGGGCAGGCTGCGCCGCGGCCTGATACTGCGCGGCGGCGGCATAGGCGGCGGGGCCGAAGCTCGGCGCCCTGCTGGCGATATAGGCTGCCGCCGCCTGGCCGCGGTGCTGATCCAGCACCGCTTCGCGTGCCACCACGCCGGAAAGCTCGCGGCTCATGCGTGCCGCCAGTTGCCGCTCCTTGGTCGCCAGCACTTCGCCATTGCGCAGCGTGCCATAGGCGGCGCGGTCGCGCGCCTGCTCAGTGGCGCCGGCCTGGAGGATGGCATCGACCTCGGACGAGACCTGCGGCGGCACAGGCTGGGCCTGTAACGGGCCTGAGCCGAGGACTGCAAGGCACAGGAGAAGGGCCGGGAGAAGATGACGCATCGGCTCGCGGCCTCAGGTTTGGAGGGTTATTGCTTCACGGATTTCAGGAAGGCCTCAGCGCGGCGCTCGGCCTCGGCAAACAATGCGCCATCGACCTGAGGCCGCAAGGATTCCAGCCGGTCGCCGGCAGGGCCGAAGCCGTTGCGCGCGGCGATGGTCAGCCAGGTGAGGCCAGCGGCATCGTCCTTGGCCACGCCTTCGCCGCGCAGATAGCGGTTGCCGATATGGTTCTGGGCGGCGGCGTAGTTCTGCTCGGCGGCCTTGCTGAACCAGGCGGCGGCGGCCACCAGATCGCGATGGGTGCCTTCGCCATCGCGATACATCTTGCCGAGATTATACTGCGCCTTGTCGAAGCCCATTTCCCCGGCGCGCAACATCAGGGCAAAGCCGGCAGGCTTGTTCTCCGGCCCGCCGAGGCCATCAAGATACATTTTAGCCAGGCTGTAGATACTGCGTACCGAACCGGCGGCTTGGGCGCGTTCGAGATATTGCCGCGCCTGCGCCATATCCTGCGGCACCTCGTCGCCGGCGATATAGAGCATGGCCAGGTTATGCAGCGCCTGCGGATGATTTTGTTCCGCCGCCTTGCGCCACAGCGAGAGGGCAGGGCGCAGGTCCAGCGGCACGCCGAGGCCATCCTGGTAGAGAGCGCCGAGATTGAACTGAGCGCGCGCATCGCCGGCTTCTGCCAGCGGCAGCCACAGCTTCACGGCGGTATCGAAGTCGCTGCGGTCATAGGCGGCGAGGCCATCCTCATAGGGGCCGGCGAAGGCCGGCGCCGCGAACAGCATCAGGCCGGTGAGGAAAAGTATGGGCCGCGCGGCGTATTGTTTCGTCATGCTTCCCTCCCTGTGGCTCAGCGCGAGACGCTCACCGTCTCTCGGTCGGCCCGCGCGCGCAGCGTGCCGATCAGGCCGTTGACACCGCCGGTGTTGACCACCGATGCGAATTCATTGCGTTGCGTCACCGCCATGGAGACGTTCTCGATCGCCACGTCGATGATGCCGAGGCGCTGGCCGCTTTGGCGCACCCGCCAGTCGCAGCGCACCGGCTGGCCGTTTGCCGGGTCGATGCGGGTCGAGACCTCGGTGTCGGTGTCGCCGGCAGCGCGGGCGCCGAGAATGGCGAAGCTGCGCGCCTGGAAGCCGGATAGCCGGCGGGCATAGGTGCGCAGCACAAAGTCATTGAAGGCCTGGTGATAGTCGGCGGCCTGTTCCGGGCTCAGCGAGGCATAGGGCCGGCCCAGCACGAAGCGGCCGATGAAGGCAAGGTCGAAGCCCTGGCGCAGCAATTCGCGGAGCTGGGTCTCGCGCTGCGCCAGCGGCTGCTGCTGGCCCAGGATACCCAGCGTCTGCTGGCCCAGGCTGTCGATGAAACGGATCGCGGCATTGGTATCGGCGGAGGCGGCTGCCGGGCGGTTCAGGCCCAGGCCGGCAAGCGGTACCGCCAGACCGGCCAGCAGCAAATTCCGGCGGCTGATGAAGGCGGGACGAATCCGTAGGGGCGCGCTCATGGCGGCAGCATACAGACCGCGCCATTACCTTGAAAGAGCAGGTTCCTTGAAAGAGCGGCAGGCGAGGCTGCCCCGCCTGTTTTTCGCGCTCTGCGGGTACTTACTTGGCCGTCTTGAGGAAGGCAATCAGATCAGCGACTTCCGACTCTTTCTTGATCCCGGGGAAAACCATCTTGTTGCCCGGGATATAGCCCTTCGGGTCGGCCAGATAGGCGGCGATCGAGGTTTCGTCCCAGATCACGCCCTTGGCCACCATCTGATCGGAATACTTGAAGCCGGCGCCGGTGCCGGACTTGCGGCCAAAAACCCCGGCCAGGCTGGGGCCGACGCCGTTCTTGCCGGCTTCGAGGGCGTGGCAGGTGCGGCACTTGGCGAAGGCCTTCTGGCCGGCGGCGGCATCCTGCGCCTGGGCGAAGCCGCTGGTGAGGCTGAGGGCGAGGCCACTGGTGAGGCTGAGGGCAAGGACGGCGGCAAGCGGGAGACGCATCATGGGGGGACTCCAGGCATAGGGGCTTGGCTAATTACCAGCTAACTCCTGGTAAATGCTTGCCATTGAGATAGCACGGCGCCTTGCCGGCGACAAAGCGGCGCATTGCCGCATTAGCGGTTTCGTGATCGGGAACCGGCCAGGGCGAAATTTTTTCCCCCAGCCCCGATTCCCGGAGGTGGTGAACCGAGTCGCATTTACCGCCGTTTAAGAACGCCGTGGTTAGGTAGCGCGGTTTCATCAGGGGTAGTAGCGCATGAACATGATGACCAGCCTCGGTCGCCCCCGCTTGCAAGGCATGCTTGCGGCCGGTCTCGAGGTGTTGCGGATCCAGGAAGCCCTGGCGGCGCGGCGCGGCAATCTTGTGGCCGAGCTGCTGCGCGGGCAGGGCGAGTTCTACGAGCAGGAGCATTATCCTGACGGCGACGTGTTCGACCCCGAAAGCGGCGCGCAATACTACTATCATGCCCATCGCGGCGATGCCCGCGAGCATGGTCATTTCCATGTCTTCATGCGGCCGCATCACCTGCCCGAAAGGTTCGAGCCGGCGCGGCGCGGCAAGCCCGGCATCGCGCTGCCCTGTGGCCCGACCGGCAACGCGGCGCTGGCCCATATCATCGCCATCGGCATGGACAATTACGGCCTGCCGGTGCGGCTGTTTACCGTCAATCGCTGGGTCACGGACGAAACCTGGTTCGCGGCCCGCGACGTGATCGCCATGCTCGACCGTTTCCAGGTCGGCCACAGTTATCCGTCAGCCGAGGTGAATGGCTGGCTGACCAACCTGCTGCGGCTGTTTCACCCCGAGATCGCCGAACTGATCCGCCGCCGCGATGCCGCCGTGGAAGCCCGCGCGCGGGCCAATCCGCGCGCCAACGCGCTGGAGGACCGCAGCCTGGAAATCACCGCGTCGCTGGACATCTCGGTGGAGCGCCGCCTGCGGCAACTGCGCCGTCAGCTCGGCTAGGCCTCACTTCATGTAGTTGACTTGGCGCCATTCCTTCGAGGCTTCGCGGAAGGCTGAATAGCTTTCCCAGATGCGCTTGAAGTTCGGGTTGGCGGCGGACTGCTCGGCCACCACCTTGCGCCAGGATCTCTCGAAGGCTTGCAGCACTTCCGGCGGCCAGGTGTGGATGATGGCACCCTTGGCGCGCAATTCGTTGATGGCATAAGGCTGCTGCGCCTCGCCCTCGGCGAGGCTGTCGGAGATGTTGTCGCCGCAGACGGTTTCGACCATCGCCTGCTGCGATTCCGAGAGCTTCTCCCAGGCCGCGCGGTGGAACACCATCAGGATGGCGGTGAAGGGCTGGTGCCAGCCGGGCAGATAGTAATGCGGCGCCACCTTGTAGAAGCCGAAACGGAGATCGTTGATCGGCGTGGAGAATTCGCTGCCGTCGATCTGCCCGGTGGCAAAGGCGTTATAAACTTCACCGCCGGCAATCGAATTGGTTTCGGCGCCAAGCTTGCGCAGCACTTCGCCGCCCAGGCCGGGGAAGCGAAGCTTCATGCCGCGCAGGTCGTTGGACGAGTTGATCTCCTTGCGGAACCAGCCGCCGCCTTCCGCCACCAGCACGCCGCAGACCATCGGTACCACGTCGTAGCGGCCGAACAATTCCGCCATCAATTCCTGGCCGCCGCCGTGATACAGCCAGCCGAGATATTCCGAGGCGCGTGGGCCGAAGGGCAGGCCGACGAAGAAGCCGAAGGCTGAGTCCTTCTCCAGCAGATAGGCCGCCGAAGTCCAGCCGGCATCGACTTCGCCCGAGGCCACGGCATCGAATACTTCCGCCGCTGGCACCAGGGCGCCGGGCTCATGGAATTTCAGATCGAGCAGACCGCCCGAGAGGCGCGCCAGCTTGGTGGTGGTGGCGGCGCCGATGCTGCCCAATTGCGGCGCGGCCGATGTATAGGAGGAGGCGAGGCGCAGCGAGATCGGCTGCATGTCGTCGCGCAGCACCGGGTTCTGCGGCACCACCACACGTTCGGGGATCGGTGTCGCGCGCTGCACGGCGAGATAGCCGAGCCCAATGCAAAGCCCGGCGAAGAACGCAATGATCGCGATGGCAAAACTGCGTGCCATGCCCTGAGATTGCCTCTTTGTTAAATCTCCGAAATTCCTGGTTGCGCACCATAAAGTGCCGATGCCGGCCCTGGCAACCGGTTCCGGTCAGGCAACCGGCTATAGGGTTAACGGCGGGGCGTCACGCCCCAGGGCCGGATCCAGGCCAGGCTCGCCAGCGTATCGCCTGCGGGACGGTATTCGCAGCCGACCCAGCCGGCATAGCCGAGCTGGTCGAGGCGGCCGAGCAGGAAGCCGTAATCCAGCTCGCCATTGCCGGGCTCGCGGCGGTCGGGCGGGTTGGCGATCTGGATATGCTCGATCAGCGGCAATTGCCGCTCCAGGCGCTTGCTCACGTCACCATGCACTACCTGAACATGGTACATGTCGAATTGCAGCCGCAACTGCGGCAGGGCCATTTCGCTTAAAATGCGTTCGGCGACATCGTAATCGTGCAGGAAGTAGCCGGGGATGTCGCGGCGGTTGATCGGCTCCAGCAGCAGGGTCAGGCCGGCCCTTGCCGCCTGTTCCGCAGCCCAGGCGAGGTTGTCGAGGAAACAGGCTTCCAGCGCGCGGCGGTCGGCGCCCGGCGGCTCCACCCCGGCCATGACATGCAGGCGTTTGCAGCCGGCAGCAGTCGCCACCTCGAAAGCGCGGTGGATCGAGGTGCGGAAGGCCTGGCGTTGCTGCGGCAGGCAGGCCAGCCCACGTTCGCCGGCCTCAAAATTGCCCGCTGGGGTATTCATCAGTGCCAGCTCCAGGCCGTTGTCGCGCAAGGCGGCGGCGATGGCCGCTGGCGACTGGTCCGGCTGGAACATGAATTCGACGGCAGCAAAACCCTGCTCGCGCGCTACCGCCAGGCGGTCGAGGAAGGCATATTCCTGAAACAGGAATGTCAGATTGGCGCTGAAGCGCGGCATGCATCGATCCCGGCTAACCCTTACGCGCAGCATGTCATGTTTGGTAACTTTCAGACAAGCGGCGTAGGCAACAGGGATTTTCGCGCGTGCAGCCCGGCGGCATGAGTCTGAGGCATGAAGACGGCATGGCGAGTTTGAGCCTCTCCGGCGCCTGGACGCTGGGCGAGGCGGCACGCCTCTCGCGTAGCCTCGATAGCCTCAATCTCGGCGCCGCGCGGCGGCTGCGCATTGATGCCGGCGGGCTGGAGCGGGTGGATACCGCCGGCGCCGTGCTGCTGCAGCGCCTGAATGGCCGCTTCGGTCCCGGTGTGGCGGTGGAGTGGCGGGCGGTGAAGCCCGAGCATCAGACATTGATCGACTATGTTACCGATTGCGACCCGGCTTCGGCGGCGCCGCCCGGCCCGGGCAACGGCCTGTTGCGTTTCATAGCCCATCTCGGCTGGCTGGTGCTGTTCGCGGCGCGCGAGGGCCGCCGCTTCATCGCCTTCATCGGCCGCGTCGTCGAGGCCTTCGCCCGCATTGCCATCAGCCCGCGCCGGCTGCGCTTCACCTCGGTGGTGTTCCATATGGAGCAGACCGGACTGAATGCGCTGCCCATCGTCGGCCTGATTTCCTTCCTGATCGGCGTGGTGATGGCCTACCAAGGCGCGGATCAGTTGCGGCAATTCGGCGCCGAGGTCTTTGTCGTCAACCTGGTCGGCATCTCGGTGCTGCGCGAGCTTGGCATCCTGCTCACCGCCATCGTGGTGGCCGGCCGCTCCGGCAGCGCCTTTACCGCCCAGATCGGCAGCATGAAGGTGAATGAGGAAGTGGATGCGATCCGCACGCTCGGCCTCGATCCGGTTGAAGTACTGGTGGTTCCGCGCGTGCTGGCGCTGATCATCACCCTGCCGCTGCTGGCTTTCTTCGCCGATATCATGGGCCTGCTGGGCGGTGCGCTGATGGCCTGGGTGACGCTGGATATCACGCCGTTCCTGTTCTTCCAGCGGCTGCATGAAGCGGTGTCGGTGAATTCCTTCCTGGTCGGTCTGGTCAAGGCGCCGGTGTTTGCCGCGCTGATCGCCATGGTCGGCTGTTACGAGGGCCTGCGGGTGAAGCGCGATGCGGAAAGCGTCGGCCGGCTCACCACGCGTTCGGTGGTGCAGTCGATCTTCCTGGTGATCGTGGCCGATGCGCTGTTCTCGATCTTCTTCTCGGCGCTGGGGATCTAGGCGATGGCCGGTGACGCTGGAAGGGATGTGGTGATCAAGGTGCGCGGCCTGGTGAACGCCTTCGATGGCTTCAAGGTGCATGACGGGCTCGATCTCGATGTCTATCGCGGCGAGGTGCTTGGCGTGGTCGGCGGCTCCGGCACCGGCAAGTCGGTGCTGCTGCGCACCATCATCGGGCTGAACCAGCCGCAGGCCGGGCAGATCGACCTGCTGGGCTCGGACATGATCAAAGGCGATGAGGACGCAAGGCGCCGCGCCCGTCAGCGTGTCGGCGTGCTGTTCCAGGATGGCGCGCTGTTCTCCTCGCTCACCGTGGCGCAGAATATCCAGGTGCCGCTGAAGGAATTCTACGATCTGCCGCCGGATCTGTTGAACGAGATCGCGGCGGCGAAGATCCGCATGGTCGGCCTGCCGGCCAATGCAGCGGGCAAGATCCCGTCCGAGCTTTCCGGCGGCATGCGCAAGCGCGCCGGCCTGGCCCGCGCCTTGGCGCTGGACCCCGAGATCGTGTTCCTGGATGAGCCGACCGCCGGCCTCGATCCCATTGGCGCCGCCGCTTTCGATACCCTGGTACGCGACCTGCAGCAGGCCCTCGGCCTCACCGTGTTCATGGTGACGCATGATCTGGATTCGCTGCATGCGATCTGCGACCGCATTGCCGTGCTGGCCGAAAAGAAGGTGCTGGTCGCCGGGCCGCTGCGTGACCTGCTGCAACACCCGCATCCCTGGATCCGGGAATATTTTCACGGGCCGCGCGCCCGCGCCGCCCAGGCGACGGCAGATCATGCCCCGCCTGGATCGGTATTGTCTGGGCTTGTACCTGAAGGAGGCGGTTCGTAATGGAAACCCGCGCCCACCATCTGCTGATCGGCAGTTTCCTGCTGCTGTTCCTGCTAGGCATCCTCGGCTTCGCACTGTGGCTGGCCAAGACGCAGCTCGACCGCGAGACCGCCCGCTACAATATCTTCTTCACCGGCTCAGTGGCCGGCCTGGGGCAGGGCGGCGATGTGCGCTTCAACGGTATCAAGATCGGCAATGTCAGTCAGATCAGTATTGATCGCGAGGATACATCCAAAGTCCGCGTCACGATCAATGTGGCCGCTGATACGCCAATCCGCGCCGATAGCGTTGCCAGCCTGGAATTGCAGGGCATCACCGGGGTTTCCTTCGTGCAGATCAATTCCGGTACCAAGGCGGCGGAATTGCTGCCGGCGCGCTACAGCGAGGATGTGTCGGAACTGCCGGTGATTCGCTCGCGCAATTCCTCCATCGCCGAATTGTTCGAGGCGGCGCCCGACCTGGTCAACCGCGCCGCGCGCATCATGTCGGATCAGAATATCGACAATATCGGCGGCATCATTGGCGATATCCGCCAGCTTACCATTACACTGGCCAGCCGCCAGGAAACCCTGACGCGGGCCATTGATGGCTTCGACCGCACCAGCGCCGATATCGCCATTGCCGCCCGCGCGGCGCGCGATGTCGCCGAGCAGTTCGGCGGCATCGTGAAGGAGGCGAACAGCACCCTGGTGGCGGCGCGCAACACGCTGGAAGCGACCACGAAGCTGATCGAGGGCGATGCCACCGCCACGGTGAAGGATGCGCAGGTGGCAGTGCAGGATATCCGCGGCGCCATGCAGCAGCTTGATGCCGTGCTGTCCACCGTGAACGAAATGGTGGCGGAGAACCGCGCCCCGATCAACGCCATCACCACCGATGGCTTCGGCGAATTCCGCCGCTTCATTGCCGAGGCGCGCATCCTGGTGGGCAGCCTGGCGCGGGTGGCGCAGCGGCTGGAAGACGATCCGAGCGCGGTGCTGTTTGGCAACCGCGATGCTGAATACCGTAGCGAGGGAGGCCGGCGATGACGGCGAGTTTCAACCGGCGTGGCCTGCTGCGCGGCCTTGGCGCCAGCGGCCTGATGGGTATTGGCCTCACTGCCTGCGGCGGCATCATCCCGCAGGCGCCGCCTTCGAACCTCTACACACTGTCGCCGAAAAACACTTTCGCCGCTGATCTGCCGCGCGCGACCTGGCAGCTAGTGGTGGAGGAGCCTTATGCGGCGGGCGGCCTGGATACCCACCGCATCGCGATCATGACCAATCCCTATGAGGTGAAGTATTACGCCGAGGCGCGCTGGGCCGAGCGGGTGCCGCGCATGATACAGACCCTGCTGGTGGAGAGCTTCGAGAATACCGGCAAGATCCTCTCGGTCGGGCGCCAGTCTGTGGGCCTGCGCTCGGACTTCAATCTCAAAAGCGAATTGCGCGAATTCCAGGCGGAGTTGAGCGGCGGCGATCCGGTGCCGACCGTGCGTGTCGCGCTGGCCTCGAAGCTGATCCAGCAGCCGCGCCAGGAAATCGTTGCCGCCACCAGTTTCGAGCGCCGCATGAAGGCTGCGGGCACCGATGTGCTGTCGGTGGTGCAGGCTTTCGATGAGGCGCTGGGCCGCGTGTTGCGCGATACGGTGCAATGGACCCTGCGCAGTGGCAATCCGGCGTAAGAGGTCTGGACGAAGCGAAAAGAAGCATAACCCTGTATGGATGTGTTTGTTGTTTAAATAATATACATATTGGTGTATATGTTCCTCAATTTCAGGCTAGGCTTGGCCTGGATTGGGGGAAAAATGAGTCAATCTCGCCGCTTGGGTGTCTGTGCCGCGATTCTGCTCGGCCTGATGCTGGTTGCGCCTCCGCTGCCTGCCCAGAGCCAGGCCCCGCCCGCAGCCCCAGCCCTCAACCCACCGGCAACCACGACAGTGCCGGCAACCACGACAGTGCCGGCGGCTACGACAACGCCGGCATCAACGACGACACCGGCCAAGCCGCTGCGCGCGTTCTGCAACGAAAGCCAGACCGGCACCCGGTTGACCGATGGTTCTGTCACCATGGCGGTGAAGAAAAACTGGCAGCCAGTGGATGGCAGCTTCACCTTCACCATCGCGCCGGCCGCGCCGTTGCCCGCCGATACCCGCCTGATCGCCTGCCTGACCTGGAAGCGCGATGGCGCCCAGGCAGTGGAGGCGCCGGTGGATATCAGCAAGGCGGCGGCCAATGGGGCGATCACGGTAGCGGTGACAGTGCCGCGCGATTTCAGTATTCCGTCGGGCTGGCTGCAGGGCGATACCGATTTATTCGTGGTGCCGCTGGCCGATCTGCGCATCATCGGTGTGTCCCAGGGCAATATCGTGGTCGACGTCTCGCATGTTGTCGGCATCACGCATCAGCTCATCACCTTCCTCCTGTCTCTCGCGATCATTCTGCTGCTTGTCGGTTGGATGACCAAGAAGCGTCCAACCACGGACGGCGCCAAAGACGAAAAGGGGCCGAACTGGATCTACCGCTTGATCGGTACCAGATCGGGCAAGGCCAGCCTGTCGCAGTTCCAGGTCATGCTCTGGACCATCGTGGTGGCCTTCTCTTCGGTCTATGTCATGCTGATTTCCGGTGCGCTGGTTGATATTTCCAGCAGCACGCTGGTCTTGCTCGGCATTGCTGGTGGCGCCACGCTGTTGGCCAAGGTCAGCCCGACGCCAAGCGATGCTGCTGCACCCGATCCGAATGCGCCGCGTTCGCTGTTCATTGATCTGGTCGGCGGCGGGGCGGAAGGCGAGGTAATCGACGTCACGCGGTTGCAGATGTTGATCTTCACCGTCATCTCGGCCGGCTTCGTGCTCGCCAATGTGTTGACGACCTATGAGATTCCGTCGATTCCGGAGGGCTACCTGATCCTGATGGGCTTGAGCAACACGGTCTATATCGGCTCGAAGAACCTGCCGGCTAAACCGGCGGCGGCGAATCCGGCACCGAATCCTCAGCCCAATCCAGCAGCCAATCCGGCGCCGAGTCAGTGACCAAACCGGTGACCGGGCCTAGCCGCCCTTCTTCAGTTCGACGATCGGCTTGCTCATCACCGCTTCCTGGTCCCAGGGGAACAGGATCCAGGTGTCCTGGCTCACTTCGGTGATGTAGGTATCCACCATCGGGCGGCCATTCGGCTTGGCGTAGATGGTGGCGAAATGCGCCTTCGGCAGCAATTGCCGTACCGCCTTGGCGGTGATGCCGGTATCCACCAGGTCGTCGACGATCAGCCAGCCTTCGCCCTGGGAAGGCAGCGCCGCATCAGCCTGCTTCAGGATATTCACCTTGGTGCCGCGCTCAAGTTCGTTATAGGTCGAGCAGGAAATCGTCTCGATCACGCGCACATTCAGTTCGCGCGCCACGATGGCTGCCGGCACCAGGCCGCCACGGGTGATCGCCACCACGCCCTGATAGGGGCCGCGCTCCAGCAGGCGCCAGGCCAGTGCCTTGCAATGGCGGTGCAGTTCCTCCCACGAGATGGGGAAGAACTTGTTGTAGCCGTGGCCCTCGGTCATGGCATGTCCTCTTGTGCAGTCGCTGTCCGGTAGGCCTCGATAGGCTGCCGGATCCAGTCCGGTATAGTCACCGAGCGCACCGCCTGATCGTCGATGATGCAGGAGACCAGTTCGCCGGTGAAGCAGCTTTCGCCAGCGGCATTGCGGCCGACGATATGGAAAGTGATGGTGGAGCGGGTGAGGCGCGGGATGCGCAGCTCGACCGTGAAGGGATCAGCGGCGCGCAGCGGCTTCTGGAAATCCAGCTTCGAACTGACCGTGGGCGAGCCGAGATTGTGCCGCTTGTGCAGGTGGTACCAGCTGCAGCCGATCTGCTCGCGCCAGAAGCTTTCCACAGTCTCGATCACATAGTCGAGGAATTGCGTGGTGTAGACGATGCCGGCCGGGTCGGCCTCGCCCCATTGCACCACGCGTTCGATGGCAAACAGGCGGTCTGGCGAATAGGGTGGCGGCACGGGTTTCATGGCGGCGGACTATACACAGGGCCGGGGCGTAAAAAAAGATGGGGCTCCAACCATTTCGGCGGAGCCCCGGGCGGCCAAGTAGAGGGGGAGGGCTGAGCCGGGCTCAGGCCCGGACATACTCGAAATCGACCGGCATGTTGTTGATGCCGCGGGCCGGCGGGGCGATCCAGTTGGCGTATTTGCCGATCTCGGTCACCGCATGCATCAGGCTGATGACATAGAGGCGGTCTTCCTCGGTCGGCAGCCAGCGGTGATGACGGGCATCCCATTCCGCCTGGCTGATGATATGGCCCTGGGGATCGACGCGCAGTTCGGCGAACTGGCCGATCTGGCGATGGAAGGCGCGGTGCGGCAGCTTCAGTTCGAAGTCGATGCCGGCGCGCTTGATCACCTGGTTCCAGCGCATCACGCCGCGCGCGCAATCGGCCACGTAGTCGTCGCGCAGCCGTTCATTCAGGGCGGTGAGGGCGGATTCTTCCTTCTCGCGGAAACCGTCGCCATGAACTTCAAGCACCTTGTAGGCCGCGTCGGTCAGCTTGTGGTCGTCGGCAATGCGGGTCTCATCGAAGCGGCCCTTGATGCCCATCGTGTAGTAGTTGGCGGCGTTGGTGGAGATTTCCGAGCCGAACAGGTCGAGCGATACCGAGAAATGGAAGTTGAGGTATTTCTGGATCGTCGGCAGGTCGATCACGCCATGCTTGCGTACGTCATCGGTCTTGAAGTCGCGCATCACTTCGCAGGTCCGCTGCAGCACGCGGCTGATGCCGGTCTCGCCCACGAACATATGGTGCGCTTCCTCGGTCAGCATGAAGCGGCAGGTACGCGACAGCGGGTCGAAGCCGCTTTCCGCCAGCGAGGCGAGCTGGAACTTGCCATCGCGGTCGGTGAAGAAGGTGAACATGAAGAAGCTCAGCCAGTCCGGTGTCGCCTCGTTGAAAGCGCCAAGGATACGCGGCTTGTCGGCATCGCCGGAGCGGCGCTGCAACAGGGCTTCGGCTTCCTCGCGGCCATCGCGGCCGAAATAGGCATCCAGCAGGTAGACCATGGCCCAGAGATGGCGGCCTTCCTCGACATTGATCTGGAACAGGTTGCGCAGGTCGTAGAGCGACGGGCAGGTCTGGCCCAGCAGGCGCTGCTGTTCGACGGAAGCCGGCTCGGTATCACCCTGGGTCACGATCAGGCGGCGCAGCACGCCGCGATATTCGCCGGGCACTTCCTGCCAGGCGTCGTCGCCCTTGTGGTCGCCGAAATTCACCTTGCGGCCGGCTTCAGGCTCGGCGAGGAAAATGCCCCAGCGGTAATCCGGCATCTTCACATAGCCAAAATTCGCCCAGCCTTGGGCATCGACGCTGATGGCGGTGCGCAGGTAAGCCTCGCGCGCCTGGAAGCCCGCCGGGCCCATATCCTGCCACCAGTCGAGGAATTTCGGCTGCCAATCCTCCAGCGCGCGCTGCAGGCGGCGGTTGTCGGAGAGATTGACGTTGTTCGGGATGCGCGAAGCGTAGTCGATCGCCATGGTCAGACCCTCCTGCGGTCGTAATTGGCACGCTGGCCGGTGCCATAGAGCTTGAGCGCGCCTTGCTCGCCCACCGCGTTCGGGCGCTGGAAGATCCAGTTCTGCCAGGCGGTGAGGCGCGCGAAAATCTTGCTTTCCATCGTCTCCGGGCCGCCGAAGCGCAGAGACGCTTCCATGCCGGTGAGGGCATCGGGCGAGAAGGCGGCGCGTTCCTCGATGGCGATGCGCACTTCATCTTCCCAGTCGATGTCGTCGGGTGTGAAGGTCACCAGCCCGGCTTCGTCGGCGGCTTCCGCATCCAGGTCTTCGCCGATCTGGTCGCGCAACGCATCGACACGGGCAAGGTCATCCAGGCTGCGGCTTTGCAGGCGCGACAGGCCGTTCACCATCGGATAGGCGCCGAAATTCAGCGGCGTCAGGCGGATCGTCGCGGGCGGGCGGTTGTCGCCCTCGAACTGGCCGTCCAGCATGTAGGAGCGGTCAGCGGCCAGCGCCAGTTCCAGCAGCGTGCCGGTGAAGCAGGAGCCGGGCTCAATCAGTGCAAACAGGCTGCGCGACGACACGTCCATGCGCTTGAACACGCGCTTGAGGAACAGGCGGATTTCACGCACGCGCCAGTCGCTCTTATGCTGTTCCAGCAGCGCGTCATAGGCCGCCACCGCATCGGCATCGCCTGTGCTGCGGATCACCCACATGCCGATGCTTTCCTCGTTGGTGCGCAGATGCAGCACCAGATCATCCAGCTCGCGCGCCAGCGCCAGCGGCCAGAAGCCGGCATCAATGCCATCAAGCGAAGCCGGCGCAGCGGTCTTCGGGCCATGCACGGTGATTTCGGCGATGCCCTTGGCGCGGTCGATCTTGGCATCGACATGGGAATAGGCCAGCGAGGCGCCATTCACCTGGCGGGCCAGTTCCGGCAGCGCGATGCCCTTGGCATCGGCGGGGCGGTCGGATTTTTCGGCCAGCTTCAGGGCGCGCTCGCGCACGGCTTCGTTCAGCCGGGTGCGCGGCACCACTTCATCCACCAGGCGCCACTCCACGGCGCGCTTGCCTTTGATGCCTTCTTCCAGGGTGCAGAAGAAATCGGCGCGGTCGCGGCGCACCTGGCGCTTGTCCACCAGGCGGGTGAGGCCGCCGGTGCCGGGCAGCACCGCCAGCAGCGGCACCTCGGGCAACGACACCGCCGTATTGCCGTCATCGGCCATCAGGATGTGGTCGGCGGCCAGCGCCAGTTCATAGCCGCCGCCGGCGCAGGGGCCGTTCACGGCGGCGATATAGGTCTGGCGCGATTCAGCGGTGGCTTCCTCGATGCCGTTGCGGGTTTCGTTGGTGAACTTGCAGAAATTCACCTTCCAGCCATGGGTGGACTGGCTGAGCATGCGGATATTGGCGCCGGCGCAGAATACGCGTTCCTTGGCCGACGTGAGCACCACGCTGCGCACTTCCGGATGCTCGAAGCGCAGGCGCTGCACGGCATCATGCAGTTCGATATCGACGCCGAGATCGTAGGAATTCAGTTTCAGTTCATAGCCGGGGCGCAGGCCGCCATCTTCCCGCACATCCAGCGCCAGGGTGGCGACGGGACCGTCGATGCTCAGCTTCCAATGCTTGTAGCGGCTCGGATCAGTGCGGAAATCCACCGGCGGCAGCGCGGCGGCATCGGTTTTTGGCTCGGCCATGGCGTTTCACCCCTAGAACGTGACCGGCATTATAATGCATTTTTTGATCGGCTCAAGAATTATTTTGCAGGGGAGAGCCAGCCGGGATGGGCCTGCAGGGCGGCCAGCAATTCGGCGCTGGCGGCTTCCACCGGTTTGCCGGCGGTATCGAAGGCCATGTCGGCCTTGGCATAGAGGGTTTCGCGCTGGGCCAGGATGCGCTTCAGGTCGCCCATGGCTTCCGACATGCCGGCCATCGGGCGCATGTCGCCCTGGGCCACCACCCGGCCCATATGCTCCTCCGGCCGCGCTTTCAGCCAGATGGTGAAGCAATTGGCCAGCAGATGCGCGAAGGTGCCGGGTTCGGAGGGCAGCGAGCCGCCGCTGGCGATCACCGCCGGCGCGCGTTCGGCGGTAACGCGCTCCAGCGCCCGGCGCTCGAAGCGGCGATAGGCGCCCTGGCCATAGAGGTCGAAAATCTCGTTCAAGCTCAGCCCGGCTTCCGCCTCGATTTCCTTGGCCATTTCGACGAAATGCAGGCCCAGACCGGCGGCCAGTCGCTGGCCCAACGTGGTCTTGCCCGCACCGCGCAGGCCGATCAGGGCGATATGGCGCTTCACGGCGGGGGCGACACCAAAGCGTTCGCGGATAATGGCCTGCAGGTCCTGCTGTTGTGCCGGGGTCAGTTCTTCGATCTGCTGCAGCAGCAGCGCCTGATCGACGCCATATTTCGGCCGGTCAGCCAGGAAATCGCCAATCGGCAGGTCCATCGCCTGGGCGATCTGGCGCAGCAGCAGGATGGAGATATTGCCGGCACCGGTTTCGAGTTGGGCGAGGTAGCGTTCCGACACGCCGGAATCGCGGGCTAGGATCTTGCGACTCATGCCGCGCCGGGCACGGGCATTGCGCACGCGCTCGCCCACCGCCGCGAGGAAAGCCTGGTCTTCGTTATCCGCCGTATCGCCGACGGGAGATTGTTCCGGTGCCTTGACCATAACATGCATTATAGTGCTTTTTGGGCTGGAACGCTAGAAATCAATGCGCTATATTTCGGCCTCTTGTGAAAATCAGTGGCGTTAAGAGGGGTGATCATGCAGGTGAGTATTCTGGTCGGCACCATGACCGGCACGGCGGAGATCGTCGCCGGCGACGTGAAGAAGGCGCTGGAGGCCGAGGGCCATGGCGTCGACGTGCTGCTGATGGATAATCTGAAGGCCGATGTGTTTGCCCGTCCGGGCACTTTCCTGATCTGCACATCCACCTACGGCCAGGGCGATGTGCCCGACAATGCCCGCGACTTCTATGCCGATCTGGAGAAGGCCCGCCCGGACCTCGCCGGCAAGCTGGTTGGCGTCATCGGTCTCGGCGACACCACCTATGGCGACACGTTCAACAATGGCGGCGCCCAGTTCGAACAAATCCTGCGCGATCTCGGCGCCACCCTGGTGGGCGAGCGCATGCAGCACAATGCGTCTGGCACCACGCTGCCGGAAGAGGACGGCGTCGCCTGGGCATTGGAATGGGTGAAGGTGGTGGAGCCGCTGCAACAGGCCGCTGCCTAACACCATAAAAACAAGAAAACGGTTTCTGGGAGGAAACCATGCCGCGCTTTCTCGAACTGCCGCGGCGGTATAACGCCGCCACTCATTTCATCGACCGGCATGTCGCCGAGGGGCGCGGCGCCAAGGTCGCGTTTATCGACGACCGCGGCAGCCATACCTATGCCGATCTGGCAGCGTGGGTGAACCGCGCCGGCAATCTGCTCAAGGCCCAGGGCGTGCAGCGCGAGCAGCGCGTACTGATGGCGATGCTGGACAGCATCGACTTCCCGGCGCTTTTTTTCGGCGCCCTGAAGATCGGTGCCGTGCCGGTGCCGGTGAACACGCTGCTGCCGACTGCGGATTACGATTTCCTGCTGCGCGACAGCCGCGCCGTGGTGCTGGCGGTCTCCGATGCACTGCTGGAGAAATTCCGCCCCATCGTCAACGACCAGCCCTATCTGAAGCAGGTGCTGGTCTCGGGCCGCGTGGCGCCCACCATCAAGCCGCTGGAAAGCCTGCTCGCGGAACAATCCGATCAGCTTGAAGCGGTTGATACCACGCCGGACGATATCGGTTTCTGGCTCTATTCCTCCGGCTCCACCGGCAAGCCCAAGGGCGCGATGCATCTGCATGGCGACCTGGTGCATACCGCCGTGCTCTATGCCGACGAAGTGCTGGGCATCCGCGAGTCTGATGTGGTGTTCTCGGCGGCGAAGCTGTTTTTCGCCTATGGCATGGGCAATGCCATGACCTTCCCGCTGCATGTCGGCGCTACCGCCGTGCTGATGGCCGAACGCCCGACACCGCAAAGCGTGATGGCACGCCTGAAGCAGCACCAGCCGACCATCTTCTACGGCGTGCCGACGCTCTATGCCGCGATCCTGGCCGACCAGTCGATCACGCGCGAAAGCGGCTCAGCCAAACTGCGGCAATGCGTTTCGGCGGGCGAGGCGTTGCCTGAGGATATCGCCAAGCGCTGGGATCAGCGGTTCGGTGTCTCGATCCTCGATGGCATCGGCTCCACCGAGATGCTGCATATCTTCGTTTCCAATCGGCCCGACGACATCCGCCATGGCACCACCGGCAAGGCGGTGCCGGGCTATGACCTGCGCATTGTCGATGAGCAGGGCCGCGATGTGGCGGATGGCGAGATCGGCGAATTGCTGGTCGCCGGCCCGTCCTGCTGCATCGCCTACTGGAATAACCGCGCCAAGAGCCTCGCCACCTTCCATGGCCCCTGGACCCGCACCGGCGACAAATACACCCGCGACAAGGATGGCTATTACGCCTATGCCGGCCGCTCAGACGACATGCTGAAGGTCAGCGGCATCTGGGTTTCGCCCTTCGAGGTTGAGTCCGCACTGATGGCCCATGGCAAGGTGCTGGAAGCCGCCGTGGTGGCGAATGAAGACACCGACAAGCTGATCAAGCCCAAGGCCTATGTGGTGACGCGCGACGGCATCGGCGGCGATGCGGCATTGGCCGCCGAATTGCAGCAATTCGTGAAAGAGCGTCTGGCGCCGCATAAATATCCGCGCTGGATCGAGTTCGTCGCCGAACTGCCCAAGACCGCCACCGGCAAGATCCAGCGTTTCAAGTTGAGGCAATGACCGAGTACGCAGAGATTCCCGGCGGCCGCATCGAGTATCGCTGGGTCGGCCCGCGCCAGGGCGATTTGCCGGTGCTGGTGTTCCTGCATGAAGGCCTTGGCTGCGTTGCCATGTGGCGCGATTTCCCCGATACGGTTGCCGCCGCCACCGGTTTACCCACCTTGGTCTACAGCCGCATCGGCTATGGCACGTCCAGTGCCTGCGCGTTGCCGCGCCCGATCACCTACATGCATGACGATGCGCTGATCCATTTGCCGCATCTTCTTACTGCGCTGGGCGTTGAACGCTATATCCTGGTCGGCCATTCCGATGGCGCCTCGATTGCGCTGATTCATGCCGGCTCAAACCCACCCTCCGGCCTGCTTGGGCTCGCCGTGATGGCGCCACACAGCTATGGCGAGGCGGTGTCCTTCGGCTCGATCCAGGCGGCGCATCAGGCTTATGAGCAGGGCGACCTGCGGGCACGGCTGGCGAAGTATCACGGCGACAATGTCGATTGCGCTTTTCGTGGCTGGTGCGATTCCTGGCTCAACCCGGATTTCGCCCGTTGGAATATCGAGGCCGAAGTAGCGCGGATCACGCTGCCGCTGCTGGCCATCCAGGGTGAGGGCGACGAATACGGCACGCTGCGCCAGATCGACACCATCAAGGCGCTGGCCAAGGGCAGGGTGGAGACGCTGGTGCTGCCCGATTGCGGCCACTCGCCGCACAAGGACCAGCCCGATGCGGTGCGCGCGGCGTTGGTTGATTTCACGGCGGCGCTTCGTCGAGGAATGCCACGACCGGGCAATTGACGGTGATGCCAGTCGGCTCCACCGCCTTGCCATCGGGCCCGCTCAAGCCTTTGCCATAGAGGCGATAGATCGCCGTCTGGTCGGTCTGGCGCGCATTCCGCCGGGCCGCCACGGCTTCATCGCTCCACAACAGCAATGTCACGCTCCACAGCGGCGAATAACCGCTGGCCGTCTTGCCAGTGGGAAAAGCGGTCAGCACATTGTCCGGCGACCCAAGGCCGGCGGCGGTCTCCGGCAGGGCTTCGGCAGCGATGCGGCCTTTCAGCAAGAGTGTCTGCATGCCTTGCTCGCGGCCATTGAGGAAAGCCAGCAGGCCGATATCGCCATCGCCACGCCCAAGCTGCGGCACATAGGTGGCGCGCTCCAGAGCCGCAACCGCCGGGTCGGAGGCTTCGCTGCTGAAATACAGCACGCGCCGGCCTTCGGCGAAGCCGAGGCTGAGCTGCAGCGTGACACGGCGTTGTGCGGTGTCGATGGCCAGCACGCGGTCCAGCGTCGTGCCGTGGCCTTCGATGATGAAAGGGCCGTCGCCGACCGCAACGATCGGCGCATTCAGCACCGGACCATCGGGGCTGAGGCGGATGAAGGGCGAATAGCCGGCCGGTGCCGTGGCGCCTGGCAGGGCAGAGGCGAGAGGAAAGCCCTGCGGTCCCGGCTGCACACGGCGGTTGGCTGAAAAATCCGGCGCCGCATTGAACTCGATCACGCCGTTCCGCTCACGCACTTCCTGCACATGGCCGGCGCGGGCCAGCAGTGGCGCATGCACCACGCCGCGCAGCCTGGCATCGGCTGCATCGGATGAGTCGGTGATGACATGCCAGACCGTGCGTCCCTCCGCCGTGCCGCGATAAAGCGGCAGCACGGCACTCATGCTGGTGGTGTCCACGGAGATGGTGGAGGCAAGCACGATCTTGTCGCGCGGCAGCAGGCGCGGAGCGGCAGACAACGCAGCTTGCCTGTCCGTCGAGACACAGCCCGCGAGCAGCAAAACGGTGAGGCAAAGGGACAGGCTGCGGCGCAGGATGAACATTGCGGACATCGTGGTGATTGCCCATGAAACTGTCAAAGCACGGTTATTTGCGGAAAACAAACGTTTTCGTGATATAACAAAAATGCGACTTAGTCGCACTTGCGGGGTGGCAGAGGGCAGGGTATTTATACGTAGATTATTCTTATTCGCAAAAGGAACTAGGGAGTGTCCTCAATGATCAAGCATCCGACGCGTCGCGCCGCTGCTGCTTTCGGGCTTTCCGCCGCCGCTCTTGCCGCCATGCTGGTGCTGCCGGGCCAGGCGCTGGCGCAGGGCGAGGTCAATCTCTACTCGTCGCGCCACTACGATACCGACGAGGCGCTCTACACCGAATTCACCAAGCTGACCGGCATCAAGGTTAATCGCCTGGAAGCGCGCGAGGATGAACTGATCCAGCGCCTCAAGGCCGAGGGCGACAAGAGCCCGGCTGATGTGGTGATCACTGTCGATGCCGGCCGCCTCTACCGCGCCCAGGAGATGGGCCTGTTGCAGTCGATCAAGTCGGCCGAACTTGAGAAGCTGATCCCGGATCATCTGCGCGAGCCGTCGGGCCAGTGGTTCGGCTTCTCCAAGCGCGCCCGCGTCATCGTGGTGAACAAGGCCCGCGTGGCGCCGGGTTCGATCAGCCGCTACGAGGATCTCGCCGATCCGAAGTGGAAGGGCAAGGTGGTGATCCGCTCCTCCACCAACGTCTATAACCAGTCGCTGGTTGGCGCCATGATCGCTTCCCAGGGCGAGGAAAAGACCGAAGCCTGGGCGCGCGGCGTGGTCGCCAATATGGCCCGTCCGCCGAAGGGCGGCGATACCGACCAGCTCAAGGCGGTGGCCGCCGGTGAAGGCGATATCGCTGTGTCGAACACCTACTATCTCGCCCGCCTGATGGCTTCGACCAAGCCTGAGGATGTGGAAGTGGTGTCGAAGCTGGCGGTGATCTTCCCGAACCAGCAGGATCGCGGCACCCATGTGAATATCAGCGGCGCCGGCGTGGCGCGCTATTCGCCGAACAAGGCCAACGCGATCAAGTTCCTGGAATACCTGGCCTCCAAGCAGGCGCAGAGCTACTTCGCCATGGGCAATTATGAATTCCCGGTGGTTGGTGGCGTGAAGCTGCACCCGGTGATCCAGCGTTGGGCCGAGTTCAAGGAAGACAACGTGAATGCTGCCGTGTTCGGCAAGAACAACGAAGCGGCACTGAAGCTGATGGATCGCGCCGGCTGGAAGTAAACCTCCAGCAATAGATGAGACAAACAGGGCGGGGGCTCAGGCTCCCGCCCTTTTTCTTTGCCTGAAATTCTCCACCTGAAATTTTCTGGCGAAAGCCGTCTGGCTGCTGCTCGCCGCCCGCAAGCCGATGCTGGCCGATAGGGCGCACGTCTTTTTTTACCCTTGCGTTACAGGCGCGGGGCTGCTTATCCTATTCCAAGATTCGTACCACTGTATCAACATTTGGAACAATACGCAAGCGGATAAGGCTGACCCCAGTGGATAAAACCGTCGTCAAAGCCCTGACCCTGCTCGAGGAGTTGTCCATCTCCGAACAGCCTCGCGGCGTTACCGAGCTGGCAGTTTCGCTGAACCTGACCAAGGCCAATGTGCATCGCCTGCTGCGCACGCTGATGGATCAGGGCTATGTGGTGCAGGAAGGCGAGCGCGGCGGCTATGTGCTGTCGATGAAGCTGTGGGAACTCGGTTCGCGCAGCCTGCGGCGCCTGAGCCTGACCGAAGTCGCCCGCCCTGTGGTGCGCCAGCTCTGCATTGATGCCAACGAGTCGGTGCAGCTTGCGGTGCCGGAAGGGCTGATGATGGTGTATGTCGACAAGGCCGACAGCCCGCATCCGCTGCGCGCCATCACCCAGATCGGCAGCCGCGTGCCGATGCATTGCGTCTCCTGCGGCAAGGCCATGCTGGCCTTTTCCGAGCCGCTGTCGGCGCAGTTGCAGTATCCGCTGCAGCGCCACAGCTCGGCCACCATCATCACCAAGGCGGCGATGGCCCGCGAACTCGCCGATATCCGCGACAAGGGCTTTGCCGTCAATCGCGGCGAATGGCGCGAGGGCATCTGGGGTATCGCGGCGCCGATCCGGGATGCCAGCGGCGCCGTGATGGCCTCGATTGATGTGTGGGGGCCGCGCGAGCGTTTCGATGGCGCGGCCACGGCCGTGCTCGGCGCGCATGTGAAGCGCGCCGCGGAAGAGATTTCCAACAAGTTGGGTTACAGCGCCGGCGAAGGCCGGCGCGATATGGCAGGAGCTGCGTGAATCATGGGTAAGTCAGTCGATATTCTGCTGGTCGGGGGCAAGGTTTTCACCGATGGCGGCCTGGTCGAGGCCTCGCTCGGCATTTCGGAAGGCAAGGTCGCCTTCGTTTCGGCGCGTGACTGGACGCCGCCGGCCGAGCGCGTGATCGACATTACCGGCCAGATCGCGCTGCCGGGCTTCATCGACACCCATGTGCATTTCCGCGACCCGGGCCTGACCTACAAGGAAGACTTCCTCACCGGCACCCAGGCGGCGGCCCATGGTGGCGTCACTTGCGTTGTCGACATGCCGAACAACAAGCCGGCCTTGCTCACCGCCGAGCGTTTTCGCAACAAGCGCGACTCCGTGGCGCAGAAGGCGCTGGTGGATTTCGCGCTCTATGCCGGTGCCACCAATCCGGACGAGATACCGGGCATGGTGAAAGAGGGCGCCATCGGTGTGAAGATTTTCATGGTCTCGGATCCGAAGTCGAAATACCCGCATGACCCGGAATTGTTCACCGGCGACCATGGCGAGCTTTACGACGTGCTGAAGCTGGCGCGTGACCTCGGCATCTATTGCGCCGTGCATCCGCAGAACCAGCAGCTTTTCACCCATGAATCGAAGAAGCGCTGGGCGGCGGGCACCACCGGGCCGCGCGACTTCCTGGAAGCCTATTTCGGCGAGAATTTCGTCGGCGATCACACCGCCATCGGCACGCTGATCGAGATGAGCCGCGCTTCCCAGGCGCGCACCCATATCCTGCATGTGCGCACCGAGCGCAGCATCAAGATGATCCGCGAGGCCGCCGCCGAGGGCGTGCCTGTCTCGCTGGAAATCAATCCGAAATACATGCTGCTGGGTGAGGAAGACATGGCACGCCTCGGCCCCGCCAGCACGCCCTACGGCCTGCCGCTGACCCAGCGCACCACGCTGCTGCGCTGTGTGCGCGAAGGCCTGGTGGATGTTCTGGCCACCGACCACGCGCCGCATACCCGCGCCGAACTGGAGCCGGGCTGGAAGGATGCCTGGAGCATTCCGTTCGGCAATCCGCAGCTCGACCATGTCACATCCGTGCTGCTCAGCATGGTGAACCAGAATGTGCTGACGCTTGAAGCCCTGGTGCAGGTGCTGGCGACGGGGCCGGCGAAGCTGATTGGCCTTTATCCGCGCAAGGGCACGCTGCGGGTCGGTGCCGATGCCGATATTGCCGTTGTCGACATGGCGCGTACGGGCCGCCTCACCGACGAGGAATGCTACACCAAGGTCAAATGGTCGCCTTATACCGGCCGCGACGTTTCCGCCCGCGTTGCCATGACCATCGCCGGCGGCCGTGTCGTGATGGAGAACGGTAAGGTCACCGGAGAGCCCGGCAAGGGCCGCTTCATTGCCAGTTCCACCCAAGTTTAATGAATAGCAGACAGGAGAGGTCCATGATCATCAACCGCCGTTCTTTCCTTGCCGCCAGCGCGCTTGGCGCGTTCTCCAGCGCCGTGCCGTCGCTTACTCCGAAAGCCTGGGCGCAGGCCAAGCAGGTGCGTGTCGCCAATGGCACCACGCTGGATATCCTGTCGCTGCCCGATGTGCGCACCTTCGAGGTCTTCCTGCCCAAGGAAGGCGCCTACCAGACCAGCGTCACCTATGTGCCCGGTGCCGTGCGCGCCATCCAGGCGGTTCTGGTTGGCGAGGCCGAGGTCGGCATTTCCACGCTCGGTTCCGGCCTGGCCGCTGTGCTGCAGAACCAGGATATCCGCGTCTTCTGTCTGGCCTCCGGCGCGCGGCCCTATCTGGTGCCGGTGGCGGCCAAGGGTATCACCAGCCTGAAGCAGCTCGAGGGCCAGGAAGTCGGCGTCATCTCGCTGGTCGATTCCACCTATTACCTGCTGGTGATGATGATGCGCTCCCAGGGCGCCGATCCCACCAAGGTGCAGTGGCGTGTTGTTGGCGGCGGCGCCGGCCGTGCCAATGCCATGATCTCGGGCGCCGTGAAGGCGGCGATGTTCCAGGTCGGCCAGGCGCTCGACCTGATGGAGAAGGGATCGTTCGATCTGGTGCCGGCGCCATTCGACGGCCTGAAGAACACCATCTTCAAGGCCTTCTGGGCCAAGCGCGATTTCCTGGAGAAGAATCCGGAAACCGCCGATGCCATCGTGCGCGCGCATCTGCTTTCCACCCGCGAGGCGCTGAACAAGCAGCAATTCATGTCCTATGCGCCGCCGCCGCTGGCGCCGATGACGCCGGATGTGATCTCGCGTTCCTACGACATCCTCCTCAAAACCGGTCCGTGGGATCCGAATGACGCGCTGCTGAACAAGACCGCCGGCGACGAAACCGTGGCCGACATGGTGCGCTACGGCGTCATTTCCAGCCCCGTCGATTTTGACAAATGGGCCGTCACCGGCCATGTCGCCCGTGCGGTTGCGAAGCTGGGGACGGTCTGATGGCCGCTGCTGGCGTACCGCGCCTGCGTCTCAAGGGCGTCGGCAAGAGTTTTCCCCTGCGCCGCGGCCTGCAACAGGACGCGGGGCAGGCGACGATCCTTGACGGCGTCGACCTTGACGTGCGGGAGAATGAGTTCATCAGCATCATCGGTGCCAGTGGCTCGGGCAAGACCACGCTGCTGCGCATCGTTGCCGGTCTGGCTCAGGCCAATGCCGGCACGGTCGAGATCGATGGCCGGGCGGTGACACGCCCGGGCCGCGACCGCAGCGTGGTGTTCCAGCAGATCAATCTGTTTCCCTGGCGCAACGTGCTGCAGAATGTCGAGCTCGGGCTGGAGTTGCAGGGCGAATCCCGCGCTGCCCGGCGCGAGCGTGCCGAACAATTCGTGCGCCTGGTGGGCTTGGGCGATCACGGCCATGCCTTTCCGCACGAGCTTTCCGGCGGCATGCAGCAGCGCGTCGGCATCGCCCGCGCGCTGGCCACCGATCCGGCCATCCTGCTGATGGACGAGCCGTTCGGCAGCCTGGATGCGCAGACGGCGGAATTCCTCTGGGATGAACTGCTCCGCATCGTCGAAAAGACGCGCAAGACGGTGCTGTTCGTGACGCACCATATCGACGAGGCGATCTACCTCTCCGACCGTATCGTGGTGCTGGGCGGGCGTCCCGCCGGTATCCGCGAGATCATCGAGGTGCCATTCCCGAAGCCGCGCTGGAATTACGATGTGCGCGCCGAGCCGGAATTCGCCCGCCTGCGCAAGCGGCTGCGCGACCATCTCTTCGGCCAGCGCGGCAGCGCCGGCGAAACCGCAAGCGAGGCGTAAGATGCTGAGCAACAAATGGGCTTTGCGTGGCCTGTCGCTGCTGGTGGTGCTGGCCGCCTGGCAGATCGTCGGCAGCAATATCAACCCGATCTTCCTGTCCACGCCGGTGAAGATCGCCAAGGCTTTCGCCACCACGATCTCGTCGGGCGAATTGCCCATGGCGGTGCTGGTCAGTCTCGGTGTCACCACTGCCGGCTTCGTCTCGGCCATCGTCATCGGCATTCCGGTCGGGCTGCTGATGGGCCGCTTCCGTACCCTGGAATACCTGCTCGATCCTTATGTCAGCGCGCTTTACGTGGTGCCGCGTATCGCCCTGATCCCGCTGATCATCGTCTGGGCCGGCCTCGGCGTGCAGGCGCAGATCGTGGTGGTGTTCGGCACCACCGTATTCCCGATCCTGCTCAGTACTTATGCCGGGGTGAAGAATATCGAGGCCCGGCTGCTGGAAACCGCCTATTCCTTCGGCGCCAATGAACGGCAGCTTTTCTTTTCCGTGATCATTCCGGGCAGCGTGCCGTTCATCATGTCCGGCCTCCGGCTTGGCATCGGCCAGGCGATCATCGGCATGATCGTCGCGCAGATGTTCCTCGGCATCGCCGGCATGGGCTTCATGCTGACCAATTACGGCAACCAGTTCGCCACCGATTATGTCTTCGTCGTGGTGCTGTCGCTGGCGGCACTCGGCATCACTCTCACCGAAATCGTCAAGCTGCTGGAACGCCGCTTCAACCACTGGAGGCCGGATAACAATGTCGCCCTCTGACACTGCAACCATCCCGAACAATGATAATGACGCCGCCGAGCGCCGCCGCCGGGCGGTGGCGATCCTGGCCAAGGCACGCGCCGAAGCCATGCAGCTTGGCGTCGATCCGGCCGATCTCGGCAACATGTTCCTCGATGAGGCGATGCTGGCCTGGCTGATCGCCGAATGGCCGGAGCGGGATATGCGCAAGCGCCTCATGGAAGCCATGATGGATGATGTGAAGAAATGGTATTCCCGCGCCCGCGTCGCCACCGGGCAATGCGATTGCGTGCAGGAAGTGCATCTCGCCGGCATGATCGAGGCCGAGGCATTGGAGCAGGGCGAGCCGCCCGTGCGCCTGGTGCCGCTGGTGCCGCGCGGCGCCGCCTGAAGGTTTAAGCCTTCAGCGCGGTTACCACATAGCAGGGCACCGGCACGCCCATTTCGACGCGCGCGGCATCTTCCTGCATCTGCAATTCGGTGAAGCCGTGCTGCGCCAGCACGTTCTGCAGGTAGCTGCCGGCATGGGCATAGCGGCCGGTGGGATTGAGGCGATAGCCCCCCGCCGGCGCCTCGCCGTCGATGCGCTCGACGGTGAAAGCCAGCAGGGCGCCTTGCGTCATGCGCGGCGCCAGATCGGCCAGCAGCGGCGCCAGGTCGCCGAAATAGCAGAACACGTCGGCGGCGACAGTGAGGTCGTAGCGGTCCGGCGTGCCGCGCAGGAAGGCGCCAAGTTCGGCTTCATGCAGCGCGTCATAGCCGCGCCCCTCGGCCTTCGCCAGCATGCCACCGCTAAGATCGACGCCGATCAGTTTGTCGGCGCGCGGCTTCAGCAGCGGCGCGCATAGCCCGGTGCCGCAGCCAGCATCCAGGATGCTGAGGCCGCGGCGGTCGCCGATGCGGGCGGCGATGGCGGCTTCCAGCAATTGCGGCGCGCGATATTCCAGGCCGCCCAGCACCTTCTCGAAATCGGCGGAGAAGCGGTCGAAGGTTTCGCGCACATAGGCGTCGTCGGCGCGGCTCGGCGCGCCTTCGCCCATCGCGGCGGCGGCCATATGCTGCGCCACGCTGTTGTCGGGATAGGCGGCGGCCCATTCGCGGGCATGGCGGCGCGCGGTCTCCACATTGCCGCTGCGCATCAGGCCGTAGATCATTTCGCCCATATGGTAATGCAGCATCATGTCGTCCGGCTGCTGCTTCAGCGCGGCGGCGGCATTCAGCGCGCCTTCCTCGTAGCGGCCAAGCTGGAACAGCGACAGCGAGCGGTTCTTCAGCGCCACGAAATGGTTCGGCACCGCGCGCAAAGCGGCATCGAAGCAGGCGGCGGCTTCCTCATGCGCCTTGCGCTGCGCCAGCAGGCCACCGAGATTGCATTGCGCGTCAGCATAGTCGGGGCGCAGGCGCACGGCTTCGCGGTAATACTGCTCGGCGCTGGCGGCATCTTCGCGGTCGCGGTAGGCATTGCCCAGGCTGAACAGCGCCATCACGTGGTCTGGCTGCAGCTTCACGGCATTCTTCAGCGCCGCGATGCCGGTATCATGGTCGCCCATGCGGCGCAGGCAGACGCCGATATTGAAATGCAGCGGCGCGTAGCCGGGCGCCACGGAAAGGCCTTCCTTGTAGGCGCTATAGGCCTGGCTCAGCCGGCCCATGGCCTGAAACACGTTGCCCAATGCCATATGCGGCTCGATCAGCGAACGGTTGGCCTGCACGGCGCGGCTGTAAAACTGTGCGGCTTCCTTGAGGTCGCCGCGCCGCTGCGCGATCTGGCCGAGGCCGAACAGCGCCTCCGCCGAGCGCGGCTGCTTCTGCAGGATGCGCGTGAAAGCGGCGTTGGCCAGTTCCACTTCGCCCTTGTTGAGCAGGTCGAATGCCACCGGCACGGTAACGTCGCCACCGATGCCGGATTGCTGCAGCAGCATGTCGCTGGGTTTGGTCATGGGGTGTCCTGTTCTTGGCCTGGGCGGGAACCTGCCAGGGCGGCATTGAGCCACAGCACGGGCAGCAGCCCGGCGGCAACGATGATCAGCGCGCCGGTCGAGGCTTCGCTCAGCCGTTCGTCGCTGGAAAGCTGGTAGACGCGCACTGCCAGGGTGTCGAAATCAAATGGCCGCACGATCAGCGTCGCCGGCAGTTCCTTCAGCACATCCACGAAGGCGAGCAGCGCGGCGGTAAACAGGCTGCCGCGCAGCAGCGGTGCATGCACCCGGCGCACCACGCCGAACGGGCTTTCGCCCAGCACGCGCGCTGCTTGATCCAGGCTCGGCCGGATGCGGTGCAGGCCGCCATCCATGGTGCTGTGAGTGACAGCCATGAAGCGCACCACATAGGCATAGAGCAAGGCGAGAAGGGTGCCAGAAAGCAGCAGCCCGGGCGCATGGCCGAACAGCCGCTGCATCCAGGTATTCAAGGTGTGATCCAGGCTGGCCAGTGGCAGCAGGATGCCGATGGCAATCACCGAGCCGGGCACGGCATAACCCATGGTGGCGAATTGTCCCAGCCAGGAAAGCAGCCGGCCCGGCGCCAGGCGCTGGGCATAAGCGAGCAACAGGCCGAGGCTGACCAGCAGCAGCGCCGCCAGGCCAGACAGCATGAAGCTGTTGAGGGCGAAGCCGAGCAGGCGGGCAGAGCCGAGCGAGTCCCCCTCGGTGATGGCGAGATAGAGCAGCCGGCCAGCCGGCAGCAGGAAGCCAAGCAGCACCGGCAGGGCACAGAGCAGCAGGGTGAGGACGGCCAGCAGCGGTGTGGGCCGGTGCAGTTTCAGCGGCCGGGTGCGCGCCGAGGTGTGGTGGAAGCGTTTGGCCTGGCGGCTGATACGCTCCAGCATCACCGCGCCAAGCACGAACAGCATCAGCATGCCGGCAAGCTGTGCCGCCGCCACCGGATTGCCCATGCCGAACCAGGTGCGGTAGATCGCGGTGGTGAAGGTGGGCACGCCGAAATAACTGACGGCGCCGAATTCAGCGAGCGTCTCCATCAGCACCAGGGCGATGCCGCCGGCGATCATCGGCCGGGCCAGTGGCAGCGCGATGCGCCAGAAGCGGCCCCAGGGCCGGATGCCGAGCGTGCGGCCGACTTCCAGCACGCAGACCGACTGGTCTTGGAACGCTGCGCGGGCCAGCATGTATACATAGGGATAGAAGGCCAGCGTCAGCAACGCGGTGACGCCGCCCAAGGTCATCACATCGGGAAACCAGTAATCGCCCCGGCTCCAGCCAAAGGTTTGGCGCAAGGCGGTCTGCACCGGGCCGGCGAACTGCATCAACTCGCCATAGACGAAGGCCGAGACATAGCCCGGGATCGCCAGCGGCAGGAATAGCAGCCAGCTCAACAGGCGCCGGCCGGGAAATTCGATCATCGTTACCGCCCAGGCGCAGCCGACGCCGATCAGCGCTGAGCCGAGGCCGACGCCAAACAGCAGCAGCACGGTGTTGAGCAGCATCTCCGGCAGCACGGTGGCGGCCAGATGCGCGAACACGCCCTGGGTCGGCCGGCCGAGATTGGCCAGCACCGCCAACAGCGGGGCGGCGATCAGCAGGGCCAGTACGGCGGCGAACAGGGTCCAGGCCAGCCGGCCATGGCCGCGCCTGGCCGATCCCTGGGGGGCCTCATTCGGTGAAAAGGTAACCTCGGTCACGGCATCTTCTTGGTTTGAATTGGTATTTCTTTAAAGGATTTGCGCCAGCGTCGGAAGGGCGGGGCCGGCCGGATCAACCGGGCGCCGGTCTTTGCCTTGGCCGCAGCCGACGAAGGGGATGTATGATGGGTGAAGTGGTAAGATTGATGCGTCACTACCAGCCGCCGGTGGCGGCCGTGGAGCCGGAACCCGTGACCAAGACCACGCATGCACAGCGTCTCTACCTCAAGCGAGGCCTGAGCCAGCCCGGCGGCAAGCTGCCGTTGTTCGATCTCGATGGCCAGCAGATCAGCCTGCAGACCATCAAATCCTGCATCCGCGCCGGCTGGGCCGAGCCATGGTTCGAGAATCCGATCAAGCCCGACTGGGTGGTGTGCAAGCTGACCGAGGCAGGCCGCGAGGCGCTGCGCGACGACGGGGTCGCATGAAGCCTTTCAGTATCGTCAGTACTGTCAGTACCGCCGCCCTACTGGTTTTCTGTTTGCAGGCGGGAGGGCCGGCCTGGGCGGCGCTCGGGGTGCAGGATGCCCCGGTCAGCCAGCCGTTGGCACGGCCTACCGGCGTGCAGCCGGCGCGGCCCGAGTTGCAGCGCCGCGCCGAGGCCGGTGAGGCGGAAGCGCAGTATCAGTTGGGGCTGGATTACCAGTTCGGCCTGGGCGGCCCGACGGATTGGCCGGCGGCACGGGCCTGGTTTGGCCGGGCGGCGGCCCAGGGCCATGTGAAGGGCCTTGGCGCCCATGGCTATATGCTGCTTTCGGGCAGCGGCGGGCCGCAGGACCTGCCCGGCGCCGAGAAGGCGTTGCGTCAGGCGGGCGAGGGCGGGGAAGCCTCCGCCACGGCCAATCTCGCGGAATTGCTGCTGCTGCGCGGCGAGGCGGCGGAAGCGCGCCAGATGCTCGCCCGCGCCGTTGCCGGCGGCGCGCTGAATGCCCGCTACCGCCTCGGCCGGCTGGATATCGCCGAGGGCCGCGTGCCCGCGGGCATGGCCCTGGTGGAACAGGCGGTAGAGCGCGGCCACCCGGAGGCGACGCTGTATTTTTCCGGCCTGTTGCTGGCCGGCAGCAATGGCCTGAAAGCCGATCCGGTGCGCGCCGCCAGCCTGCTGCGCCGGGCCGCCGAGGCCGGCTATGCCCCGGCCATGAATGATCTCGGCCGGCTCTACGATCTCGGCATCGGCGTGGCCGCCGATCCGCGCCAGGCCGCCGACTGGTATCGCCGCGCGCTCGCCCAGGGCGCGGCGATTGCCGGCTACAATCTCGGCCTCTTGCTCAACAGCCAGCGCATTGGCCCGCCCGATGCGGCATCGGCGCGCTCGGCCTATCTGCTTTCGGCGGAAGGTGGCTTCGTGCCCGGCATGGGCAAATTCGGCGAAATGCTTCTGCGCGGGCGCGGTGGGCCGGCGGACCCGGCCGGCGGCATCCGCTGGCTGACGCAGGCTGCCGAGGGCGGCGATGCCGATGCCCAGAACCATCTGGCCCTGGCCTATTTCAACGGCGAGGGCGTCGGCCGCGACGAAGCCCGGGGCATGGACTGGTGGGAACGCGCGGTTGCCCAGCAGCATCCGGCGGCGACCAACAATTTCGCCATGTATCTGGCGCTCGGCCAGGGTCGGGCAGCCGATCCGGCGCGCGCCGTGACGGTGTTGCGCGGCGTGGCCGAGAAGGGGGTGCCGCGCGCCGCCTTCCGTCTTGGCCTGTGGCATGAGGCCGGTTTCGCCGGGCTGAAGCCCGATACCCGCGAGGCCTTGGTCTGGTTCAAGCGCGCCGCCGAGGCCGGTTCCAGCCGGGCGATGTTCAAATATGCCGCCTATGTCGAGGCCGGCGAGGGTGGCGCGACGGCCGATCCGGCGCTGGCGATCCGGCTCTACCGCCAGGCCGCCGAGGCCGGCAATGCCGAGGCGCTGTTCCTGCTGGCGCGCTACAGCTTCAACGGCGAAGGCGTGCCGAAGGACCCGAAAGTGGCGCTGGATTTCCTGCAGCGGGCAGCGCGGCGCGGCAATGCCGAGGCGCTGTTCGTGCTTGGCGATTTCTATTACCGGGGCGAGGGCGTGGCCGCCGATCCGGTGCTGGCCTGGGCGCATTGGGCGGTGGCCGAACGGCTCGGTCTGGCCGAGGCCGGGCCGAACCGGCGCATGCTGGAGCGCCAGATCGCGGCGCCGGAAGCCCAGGCACGGGCGCGGCAACTGGCCCAGGCGCTGCTGGCCGAGGCCGCCGCCGCCCAGGCTGATGAAGATTGATCCACGGTCAGGAGGCCCCCATGCTCTTGCTCATCATCGCCGCCATCGCCTGGGTGGCCTTGCACGTCATAGTAGCAGGCCCGTTGCGCGCCGGACTGATCGCCGGGATCGGGGAGGCACGCTACCGGGGCATCTTCTCCGGCCTCAGCGCGGTATCGCTGGCCTTCCTGATCTGGGCCTTTGGCCGGGCGCCCTATGTGGAATTCTGGGCGCCGTCGCCGGCGCTCGCCGTGGTGCCGCTGCTGGTGATGCCGGTGGCCCTGCTGTTCCTGGTCGCCGCGCTGCGTCCCAGCAACCCGACGCTCGCCGGCCCGGACATGCTGCTGAAAGGCACGCTGCCGGTACTGGGCTTCACCAAAGTGACGCGCCACCCCATGCTCTGGGGTTTCAGCCTCTGGGCGGTCAGCCACATGGTAGCCAATGGCGATGCCGCCGCTTGGGCTTTCTTCGGCGCCTTCCTGGTCACGGCGCTGAACGGCATGGTCTCCATCGACCGCAAGCGGGCAGCCAAATTTGGCGAGGATTGGCAGGTATTTATCAGAAAAACCTCGATCATTCCTTTTGCCGCAGTGCTGGAAGGAAGGCAGCGGTTCAGGTTCAACGATCTTGGGATGGTCAATATTGCTGTAACTGTAGTGCTTTACGCGCTTATCCTGGCCTTCCATCACATCATGACCGGGGTTCCGGCGATACCGTATTATAACTAATAATAACATATATTTATTATATAAAACTGATCTTATGTAAAAGGTGATGTATGGCGCGGCGCGCTGCAGGGCATTTCATCGGCTGGTTCCGGCCCCAGCGGGGCGCCGGCGGCCCGCCGCTGCAATTGCAATTATATGCCGCGATCCGGGCCGGTGTGCTCGATGGCCGGCTCGGTCCGGGCCAGCGGCTGCCCTCCAGCCGGGCCCTGGCCGAGGAGCTGGGGCTTTCCCGCAACACCGTGCTGGGGGCCTATGACCGCCTGGTGGCGGAAGGCTACCTGGCGGTGCGACCGGCTTCCGGGGTCTATGTCGCCGACGACGTGCCGGCCGATCTCGGACAAGCCGCCCGGGCGGTATCCGGCCCGGCAGGCTTCTCGGATCGGGGCCACCGCCTGATCGCCGCTGCCCCTGACCGTGCCGCCCCGGCCACGGCCCGGCCGTTCGCCGTCGGGCTGCCTGCGCTGGCCGATTTCCCGCTGGAGACCTGGCGCCGGCTTACCAATCGTCGGTTGCGGCGGCCGGAGACCGGGCTGATGGCCGGTGGCGATCCCCAGGGGCTGCCGAGCCTGCGCCAGGCCCTGGCCGGTTATCTGACCGAGGCGCGCGGCCTGACCTGCACGGCGGACCAGCTCCTGGTGGTTTCCGGCGCGCAGCAGGCGCTTGATCTGGTTGGCCGGGTGCTGCTCGATCCCGGCGACCTGGCCGTGGTGGAAGACCCCGGCTATGCCGGCGCCCGCGAGGCCCTGGCCGCCGTGGGGGCGCGGCTCGAAGCCGTGCCGGTGGATGCCCAGGGGCTGGACCCGGAGCAGGTGGCGGGACTGAAAGCGGCGCCGAAGCTGATCGCCGTAACGCCCTCGCACCAGTTCCCGCTCGGCGGCACCATGCCGCTGGCCCGCCGGCTCGGCCTGCTGGCGGTGGCGCGCGAGCGCGGCAGCATGATCGTGGAAGACGATTACGACTGCGAATACCGCTATGGCGGCCCGCCGCTGCCGGCCTTGCAGGGCCTGGACGATACCGCCGGCCCCGATGGCGGCCGGGTGATCTATGTCGGCACCTTCTCCAAGGTGCTGTTTCCCGGCCTGCGCATCGGCTACCTGGTGCTGCCGCCGCGCCTGGTGGCCGGTTTCGTACGCGCCAAGACCACCGCCGATGGCCATGGCGCCCTGCTGCCCCAGGCGGTGCTGGCGGATTTCATCGCCGAGGGCCATCTGGCGCAGCATGTGCGGCGCATGCGCAAGCTCTACCGCGAGCGCCAGCAGGTCCTGCTCGGCGCCCTGCAGCGCCATTGCCCCGGCCTGCGGGTCGGTCCGGCCGAGGCCGGGCTGCATCTGGTGGCGGAATTCACCGACCAGCGCGATGACAAGGCCATCGCCCTGGCCGCTGCCGCCCAGGGGCTGACGGTGGCGCCGCTGTCGCGCTACGCCATCCGCCGGCAGTTAAGCGGCCTGCTGCTCGGCTATGCCGCTTTCCCGCCGGCCGAACTCGAGCGCGCGGCTCAGCTGCTGGGCAAATTGCTCAAGTAACCCGGCAGCGGCGTACCGGGCGCGAGCAGCGGGTCCGGCACCGGCGCCTGGAAGCCGGTGGCGAAGGGTACCAGGCCGGCCCAGCAGGGGATGCCCATATCCGGCTCGTCATCCTTTGGCGGGCCGACGCGCATCTTGGCCGAGGCTTCGTCGAGCGGCATTGAGAGCACCATGGTGGCCTTCATCTCCTGGGCATCGGGGCCGCGGATCTCGGACCAACGGCCCTTGGCGATACGTTCGACGAAATACTCCAACGCCTTCATCTTGGCGTCGTCACCCTCGACTCTGGTGAAGCGGCCCAAAGCCACCACCGAGCGGTAGTTCATCGAATGGTGGAAGGAGGAGCGCGCCAGCACCAGGGCATCCAGGTGGGTGACGGTGACGCAGGCCGGAATGCCTTCCGCCAGCATCATGGTCATGCGGCTCTTGCTGGAACCATGGATGTAGAGATGGTCGCCCTCGCGCCAGTAGGCGGTGGGAATCACCATCGGCTGGCCGTCCTGCACGAAGCCGATATGGCAGACATAGCCGGCATCCAGGATGGCATGCACGGTCTCGGAATCGTAGCGGCCGCGCTCATGCAGGCGGCGCACCCGCACACGGTCGGAGGCAGGCTTGGCGCCATTATCGGCTGAGGTCTGGGGAGGCAGGGCGTTCATGGGGAAACTCCAGGGCAGAACTTTCTGGTCCCCTGGTTAGGCCGATTCAGGCACCAGATAAAGAACCGGAATCTGTATAAATGATGATACCAGAAAGGCGGCACGGGTTGGCCCGGATGCCGGCCCCGTGCTACCCCTGATTTGGATTTAGCCGCTACGGAGAGTCGCCTTGTTGCTGGAAAACCTGCTGATGCTCGGCAAGGGCGGGTTGGCGGGATTCGTCATCGCCGCGCCGGTGGGGCCGGTGGGCGTGCTCTGCGTGCAGCGAACCCTGGCACTCGGCGCCGGCAGTGGCCTGATGGCCGGCCTGGGGGCTGCTTTCGCCGATGCGCTCTATGGCTGCATCGCCGCCTTCGGTCTCAGCCTGATCGCCGAGTGGCTGCAAAGCCATGAAATACTGTTCCGCCTGATCGGCGGCGCCTTCCTGCTGTTCATGGGGGCGAAGATGCTGCGGGCTCGCCATGATCCGGCGGCACCGCTGCCCAGCGTGCCGCGCGACGATCTGGTGCATGGCCTGCTCTCTACCTTCCTGCTCACCGCCACCAACCCGATCACCATTGTCGCGTTCCTCGGCATCTTCGCGTTCCTTGGCATCGGTGCCGTGGGCGTAGATCAGGCACAGGCCGGCTGGCTGGTGCTGGGTGTGTTCATCGGTTCCTCGGTATGGTGGCTGTCGCTCGCCGCGCTGGCCGGGCGGTTCCGCCGCCAGCTTGCCGAGGGTGGGCTTGCCACCGTGAACCGCCTCTCCGGGTTGCTGTTGCTTGGCTTTGCGCTGTATGGCTTGGGGAGCGTTCTGTGGATGTGGAGTCAGGGAATCCGATGACCAGTCAGCATGACGGCCTGCCGCCGATCGAGATCACGCCGAAGGACCTGTCCGCCTACCGTAAGGGCAATCGTGGCGTCGATTACGTGCATACTTTCGACTCTGGCCGTCCCGGGCCTCACGTGATCGTGAACGCGCTGACCCATGGCAACGAATTCTGCGGCATGGTGGCGGTGACGCATCTGCTGGAGCAGAACATCCGGCCGCGCCGGGGCAAGCTGACGCTGTCATTCTCCAACATGGAGGCCTATGGCCGCTTCGATCCGGCCAAGCCGTTTGAATCGCGCTTCGTCGACCGCGATTTCAACCGCATCTGGGACAGCGCACTGCTGAACAGCGCGGAGGACAATACCGAACTGCGCCGCGCCCGCGAGCTGCGACCGATTTTCGCCGAGGGCGATGCACTGCTGGATATCCATTCCACATCCTATGCCGTGCCGCCGATGCTGATCCACGAACCGCAGCCGAAGTATGCGGCAATCTCCAAGCATCTGCACTCGCCGCTGCATCATGTGCTGCTGCCGGGTGTGATGCATCCGGGCCGGCCGCTGATCCAGTATGGCGATTACGGCGCGGCCGAGAAGCCGCCGCTGGGCCTGGTGGTGGAATGCGGCCAGCATTTCGCTGCCGCCTCGGGCCAGCTTGCCATCGACATCACCATCCGCTTCCTCGACTTCTTCGGCATGGTGACGCCGGAACTCGCCGCCCGCCATCCGGCGGAAATCGGCAATCCGCGGCGCTACGAGGTAACCCGGGTGCTGGTGGCGCAGACGGCGGAATTCCGCTTCGTGAAGCCCTGGGTCGGCTTCGAGGAGCTGGAGGAGGGCGAGCTGATCGCCATGGATGGCGATACCGAGGTGCGGGCGCCATTTCCCCGCTGCACGGTGATCATGCCGACACGGCGCATCCAGCAGGGGCGCGACGTCGTGTCGCTGGCCCGGCCTTTGCCATAACTTTCCGATAATTTTCGCCTATAGACGGCTTGATCGGCTTAACATTATGATCCGAGGAATGTCCGCTGGAGACCGGTAATCAGGGCCGGCATGGCGGGACATCGGATAACGGCTCGCGGGGGTGAGCCACCACACTTGCTCACCCCTGGCGATTCGTGGCGCAACGTGAAAAGGACAAGGGGACAATGAAGCCAGGCGCATTCTTCAAAGGAACGCTGATGGCCGCCGTCGCGGCGCTGTCGCTGCTCGCAGCAGACATGGCCACGGCGAAGACCTTCAAATGGGCGAATGACGGCGACGTCAGCTCGATGGATCCGTATGCCCGCAACGAGACCTTCCTGTTGAGCTTCAATCTCAACATGTATGAAGGCCTGCAGCGGCGTGACAAGAACCTGAAGCTGGAGCCGGCGCTCGCCACCAAGACCGAGATGGTCAACCCGACCCTGTGGCGCTACACCCTGCGCGAGGGCGTCAAGTTCCAGGGCGGCGAGAGCTTCACCGCCGATGACGTGGTGTTCTCCTATGGCCGCGCCGCTGGCCGCGGCTCGAACGTCACCGGCAACTTCGTGTCGGTGAAGGAAGTCCGCAAGGTCAGCGATTTCGTGGTCGAGATCGAGACCAAGTATCCGGACCCGCTGCTGGCCGACAAGCTCTCCCAGATCGGCATCATGTCGAAGGCGTGGGCCGAGAAGAACAACGCCCAGTTCACTGCGGACATGACGAAGAACGAAGAGAACTTCGCCACCCGCAACGCCAACGGCACCGGTCCCTTCATGCTGAAGATCCGCGAGCCGGACGTGCGCACCGTGCTGGTGCCGAATCCGACCTGGTGGGACAAGCCCGAGCATAACCTCACCGAGGTGGTGTTCCAGCGCGTCGCCAATGACGCCACCCGCGTCGCCGCCCTGCTGTCGGGTGAGATCGACATGATCTACACCGTGCCGCCGCAGGATACCGACCGCATCGGCAAGACCGCCGGCCGCCGCGTCCTCGAGGGCCCGGAAACCCGCGTGGTGTTCTTCGGCTTCAACCAGCAGCTCGACGAGCTGCCGGATTCCAACGTCAAGGGCAAGAACCCGTTCAAGGACAAGAAGGTCCGCGAAGCGTTCTACCGCGCCATCGACGTGGAAGCCATCAAGCGCACCGTGATGCGCGGCCAGTCGAAGCCGACGGCGCTGATGATCGGCACCGGCCTGAACGGCTACGATGCCTCGCTCGACGTGCGTCCGAAGTTCGATCCGGAAGCGTCCAAGAAGCTGCTCGCCGAAGCCGGCTACCCGCAGGGCTTCGAGGTCGGTCTCGACTGCCCGAACGACCGCTACGTCAAGGACGAAGCGATCTGCCAGGCTGCCGTGGCGATGCTGGCCCGCGTTGGCGTCAAGGTGAACCTGAACGCGCAGACGCGCTCGAAGTACTTCGCCAAGATCCTGCGCACCTCGTCGGACATGGAGAAGTCGCCGAATACCAGCTTCTACATGCTGGGCTGGTCGCCGGGCGCCACCTATGACGTGCACAACGTCTTCGAGGCCCTGATCCAGACCCCGAACCAGAAGACCGGCAAGGGCCTGTTCAACGCCGGTGGCTATTCCAACAAGAAGGTCGATGACCTCGCCGATGCCATGGAGCGCGAAAGCGACAAGGCCAAGCGCGATGCCATGATCAAGGAGGCCACCAAGCTGTATCTCGAGGACTTCGCTTACATCCCGCTGCATCAGCAGGTGGTGGTATGGGCGGCCAAGGACAGCGTGGACCTGGTGCAGCTCTCGGATAATTACTTCCCGCTGCGCTTCGTCAAGGTCAAGTAAGTACCCAAGGAGGCGGCCCGGGTCGAACCGGGCCGCCATCCGCTTCAAGCAGCCCCAATGATCGCTTTCATTATCCGCCGCCTGATTCAGTCCGCCCTCGTTATGCTGGCGGTCGGCTTCATCGCCTTCATGATGTCGAACTATGTCGGCGACCCCGTGGCCAATATCGGCGGCACCGATCTGCCCGCCGCGGCCCGCGAGGAATTGCGCAAGACGCTCGGCCTCGACGACCCCATGCCGGTACGCTTCGCCCGCTTTGTCGGCAATGCCGTGCAGGGCAAGTTCGGCCTGAGCTACCGCACCACCGAGCCGGTCGCCAAGATGATTGTCGACCGCCTGCCGGCAACCCTGGAACTGAGCCTGGTCGCCGCCCTGATGGCGCTGGCGCTGGGCATCCCGATGGGCGTGTTCACCGGCCTCTATCCCAATCACTGGGCCAGCCGCTTCATGCTGACCATATCGCTGGTCGGCATTTCCTTGCCCACCTTCCTGATTGGCATCCTGCTGATCCTGGTTTTCGCCGTGATGCTTGGCTGGCTGCCCAGTTTCGGGCGCGGCGAGGTTGTCCGCATCGGCGGCTGGAGCACCGGCCTGCTCACCGTCTCCGGCCTCAAGGCCATCATCCTGCCGGCCTTCACGCTCGGCCTGTTCCAGATGACGCTGATCATGCGCCTGGTGCGCTCGGAAATGCTGGAAGTGCTGCGCACCGATTATATCAAGTTCGCCCGCGCCCGTGGTCTCACCAACCGCGCGGTGCATTTCGGCCATGCGCTGAAGAACACCCTGGTGCCGGTGATCACCATCACCGGCCTGCAGCTTGGCGCCATCATCGCTTTCGCCATCATCACCGAGACGGTGTTCTCCTGGCCGGGCATGGGGCTGCTGTTCCTGCAATCGGTGCAATTCGCCGATATCCCGGTGATGGCCTGCTACCTGGTGCTGATCGGCTTCCTGTTCGTGATGATCAACATGATCGTGGATATGCTGTATTTTGTCGTTGATCCGCGGTTGCGCACCGGGGGGCATAAGTGATGCGCGCTCTCAGCACCGCCGCCGACCTGTTCCACCGCGCCCGCGACAGCGACATCTATTTCAGCTTCAAGCGCTCGAAGCTGGTGGTGGTGGCCTTCTGGGTCACAGTGGCGATTTTCATTGGCGCACTGTTCGCGCCCTGGATCGCGCCGCATAACCCGCTCGACCTGGCCAAGCTGAACCTTTCCGATGCCTTCATGCCGCCGGCCTGGAATGCATCGGGCATGGCGCAATTCCCCATCGGCACGGATGATCAGGGCCGCGACCTGCTTTCCGCCATCATGTATGGCTCGCGCACCTCGCTGCTGGTCGGCTTCCTCGCCGTGATCTTCGCCATGGTGCTGGGTATCACGCTCGGCCTGATCGCCGGCTATGTCGGCGGCGCAGTGGATGCGGTGATCATGCGCATCGCCGATGTGCAGCTTTCCTTCCCGGCGATCCTGGTCGCCATGCTGATCGACGGCGTCACCCGCAGCCTGCTCGGCAACGACCGCCGCGACAATTCGGCATTGGTGGTGTTGATCGTCGCCATCGGCCTCAGTTATTGGGTGCAGTATGCCCGCACCGTGCGTGGCTCGGTACTGGTGGAGAAGAACAAGGAATATGTGCAGGCGGCGCGCGTCATCGGCCTATCGCCAGCGCTGATTGCGATTCGCCATGTGCTGCCCAATGTGCTCGGTCCGGTGCTGGTGATCGCCACCATCAACCTGGCATTGGCGATCATTACCGAAGCCACGCTCAGCTTCCTTGGTGTTGGCCTGCCGCCAACCAATCCCTCGCTCGGCACGCTGATCAGCACCGGGCAGAAATACCTGTTCTCCGGCGAATGGTGGATCACCATCTTCCCGGGGCTCACCCTCGCGATCCTGGTGCTGGCAGTGAACCTGCTCGGCGACTGGCTGCGCGATGCGCTCAACCCCAAGCTCAGGTAGCGGCGCAATGGCTCGACTCCTCGAAGTGAATAATCTCCGGGTCGAATTCCCGACCCGACGCGGCACCCTGGTCGCGGTCGATGATATCTCGCTGCATATCGATGCCGGCGAAGTGCTGGGCATGGTGGGCGAGTCCGGTGCCGGCAAGTCGATGACCGGCTCGGCCATCATCGGACTCCTGGAACCTCCCGGCCGTATCGCGTCCGGCGAAATCCTGCTCGAAGGCCGCCGCATCGACAATCTGCCCTATAACGAGATGCGCAAGATCCGTGGCCGCGAGATCGGCGCCATCTTCCAGGACCCGCTGACCAGCCTCAATCCGCTCTACCGCGTCGGCGACCAGCTCGTCGAAACCATTCTGACGCATCTGCCGATGACGCTCGCCGATGCCAAGGCCAGAGCCGTGAAGCTGCTGGAAGATGTCGGTATCCCGTCGGCTGCCGAACGCATCACGCAGTATCCGCACCAGTTTTCCGGCGGCATGCGGCAGCGCGTGGTGATCGCGCTGGCCCTGGCCGCGGAGCCGAAGCTGATCGTTGCCGATGAGCCGACCACGGCGCTGGACGTCTCGATCCAGGCGCAGATCATCGCGCTGCTGAAGAAGCTGTGCCGCGAGAAGGGTACGGCGGTGCTGCTGGTGACGCACGACATGGGCGTGATCGCCGAGACCGCCGACCGCGTGGCGGTGATGTATGCCGGCCGTGTCGCCGAGATCGGCCCAGTGCAGGACGTGATCAAGCACCCGCATCATCCCTATACCATCGGCCTGATGGGCGCGATCCCGAATATGGGCCAGGATGTCGAGCGCCTGACCCAGATCGACGGCTCGATGCCGCGCCTCAACGCCATCCCGAAGGGCTGCGCCTTCAATCCGCGTTGCCCCAAGACCATCGACCGCTGCTTCCAGGAGCGGCCCAACCTGATGCCGGCTGGCCAGAGCATGGCCGCCTGCTGGCTGGTGCAGAAGGAGGCGGCCCATGTCTAAGGCGGGCATATCCAAGCAGGCCAAGCCGCTGCTGCAGGTCGCCGGCCTCAAGCGCTATTTCGATGTGTCGCCGCCGCTGCTGAACCAGATTCTTGATGGCCGGCTGCTGAAGCGCCTGACCTCCGGCCAGGGTTCGCTGTGGCAGCGCCTTACTAACGCGCAGGGCCGCCGTATCGTGCGCGCCGTCGATGGCGTCGATTTCACCATCAACCAGGGCGAGACGTTCAGCCTGGTGGGTGAGTCCGGCTGCGGCAAGTCCACCGTGGCCCGCCTGATCGTCGGCCTCTATGGCCTGAATGGCGGCTCGATCAATTTCGATGGCGTCGAAGTCGGCCCCACCGCCGAACGCGCCAAGCATCCGGAAATCCAGGGCCGGATGCAGATGATCTTCCAGGATCCCTATGCCTCGCTCAATCCGCGCTGGCGGGTGGGCAAGATCATCGCCGAGCCGCTGCGCTTCCGGCGCCTGCTGAAGGACAACAAGGCGATCGAGCAGCGCGTCGGCGAATTGCTGACCCAGGTCGGTCTCTCGCCGCTGGATGCGCGCAAATTCCCGCATGAATTCTCCGGCGGCCAGCGCCAGCGTATCTCGATTGCCCGCGCGCTTGCCGGCGAGCCGGAATTCCTGGTCTGTGACGAGCCGACCTCGGCGCTCGACGTGTCGGTGCAGGCGCAGATCCTGAACCTGATGAAGGATCTGCAGCGCCGCCTGGGCCTGACCTATCTCTTCATCAGCCATAACCTCGCGGTGGTCTATCACGTCTCCGACAAGGTCGGCGTGATGTATCTCGGTCGCCTGGTGGAATGGGCCGACAAGCGCACGCTGTTCGAACGTCCGCTGCATCCCTATACGCGCATGCTGCTGGATGCGATTCCCGATCTGGAGATGACCGGTCGTGCCCGCACGCCGGTGGCGGGTGAAGTGCCTTCTCCGCTCAACCCGCCTTCGGGTTGCAGCTTCCACCCGCGTTGCCCGCTGGCGAATGCACGCTGCAAGGCGGAGATTCCGAAGCCGCTACCAGTCAGCGGCGGTGCCGTGGCCTGTCATGCGGCGGAAGAGAACCGCCTGCCGGTGTGGAAGTCAGCTGCCGCGTAGGCGGCAAAGATGTCTGGCGCCACGTAAAGATTCCGGGCGCCGCTCAGGCCACATAAACATTCGTGTAACCATGATGTAGGGCGAAGGGGCGGCGACGCCCCTTGGAATTCCGCGCCCAAGGCCCTAGATTTAAGCTCACTAGAGTATCGCCACGTTGAAAACTGAACCGGATCGGCAAGCCAGGGGGACGGGCGGGCCGGCAACCGAGCCGAAGGAGGCAGGCGATGAGCTATCGTGACATCACGGTCCATCTCACCTTGGACCCGCGCAACAATGCCCGCACGCAACTGGCCATCGCGTTGGCGCGTCGCTTCGCCGCGCAGCTTACCGGCCTCTACACCGTGCCGCCGCCGAATGTGCCCTATTACATGGGCGAGTATATTCCCACCGAGTTGATCCAGAAGCAGATGGACGACGCGCAGCATGCTTCGGCCGGCACGCGCGACGCCTTCATCGCCGCCTGCACCGCGGCCAACCTGCCGCATCGCTGGCGCCAGAGCGATCTCGCGCCGGTGGAGGCCCTGCGGGTGCAGGCGCGCACCAGCGATATCGTCATCGTCGGCCAGCCCGATCCGGAGCCGAGCGATCCCGGCGCCATTCCCTACGGTACCGATGTGCTGCCGCAGGAGCTGGCGCTGCAGGCCGGCCGGCCGGTGCTGGCGGTGCCGCATATCGGCACCTTCTCTGATGTTGGCCGCCGCATCCTGGTCGCCTGGAATGGCAAGCGCGAGGCCGCCCGTGCGGTGCATGATGCCATGCCGCTGCTGAAGGGCGCCGAAAGCGTGGTGGTGCTCACCTTCGGGCCGGAGCGCAAAGGTCGCGCGCCGCAGGAAGAGATCGTCGATCTGCTGCGCCGCCATGGCATCCGCGCCGAGGGCGTGATCGCCAGTGCCAGCGGTGCCAAGGTCGGCCATGCCCTGCTCACCGAAGCGCAGAAGCAGCAATGCGACCTGATCGTGATGGGGGCTTTCGGCCATTCTCGCTTGCGCGAAATGGTGTTTGGCGGTGTCACCGAAACGGTGCTAGGCGCCATGACGCTGCCCATTCTGCTGAGCAACTGATCCGGGCTGCCAGCAATTGACGCCGCCGGCTCGGCAACCAGCGCGGCGTTCCCACGGCCTTGCAAACAACCAATCTCCTTGACCTGGGTCAAGGAGGTTCCCGGCAGGCCGTGCCATAATCATTACAACGATGCGGCCCTACCTTTCCGTTTCGCACCCGCATCGGCAATGAGGTTGCCATGGGTTATCAAGATATTCTCCTGCATCTTTCCGACGATCCGCGCAGCGCGGTGAAAACCGATGTGGCGTTGCGCCTGGCGCAGAAATTCAAGGCGCATCTGATCGGGCTTTATACCGTGCCGCCGCCGGTGGTGCCGTATTACTCCGGCGAATTCGTGCCCGCCGCCTTCATACAGCAGCAGGTCGATGAGTCGCTGGCCGCTGCCGCCAAGGCCCAGGCCGCTTTCGAAGCCGCGACCGCCCGCGAGGGCGTGGCGGCGGAATGGATCGTCACGGAAGGCCCGCCAATCGAAGCCGCCGCCTCGGCCGCCCGTGCCGTCGACCTGGTGGTGCTGGGCCAGCCCGATCCGTCGCCGGCGGAAAACCCGGTGCTGGCGCCTGCCATCGGCCTGCTGCCGCATGACATTGCGCTGAGTGCCGGCCGCCCGGTGCTGGTGCTGCCCTATGCCGGCAAATTCCCCAGCATCGGCAAGCGCGTGATGATCGCCTGGAGCGGCACCAAGGAAGCCACCCGCGCCGTGCATGATGCGATGCCGTTCCTCAAGGCGGCTGATAAGGTGACGGTGCTGAGCATCAATGCCGACAAGTCGCGCGGCACGCCGGGCGCCACTCTGGCCCGGCATCTTGCCCGCCATGGCGTCACCGTCGAACTGGCAAATACGGTGGCCGACGATATTTCGGTGGGTGAGGCGCTGCTCTCGACGGTCGCCGACCGCGAGGTGGACCTGCTGGTGATGGGCGCCTATGGCCATTCGCGGCTGCGCGAGATGGTGTTCGGCGGCGTCACCGAAACCATCCTCGATGCCATGACGGTGCCGGTCTTGCTCAGCAACTAGGTTTGTTCGGCTAGTGGGGGGCCGGCGGCGGGTTTTCGTCGCCGGCGGATCGGGCTATCCTTCCGTGTGTTCCCCGCGTGAAGGATAGCCCGATGTCTACGCGCCAGCCGCTGGTCCTGGTTCCCGGTCTTCTGCTCACCGCCGATTTCTGGCGTGAGCAGGTGGCGCGCCTGAGCGATGTGGCGCATTGCGTGGTGCCCTGCGGCCAGATGCAGCTTGATGATATTGGCGACATGGCGCGCGCCGTGCTGGCCGAGGCGCCGGATAAATTTGCGCTCTGTGGCCTCTCCATGGGCGGCTATATCGTGCAGGAGATCATGCGCCAGGCGCCGGAGCGGGTGACGCGGCTGGCACTCATGGATACTTCGGCGCGGCCCGATACGCCGGAGCAGACACAGCGGCGCAAGGCTTTCCTCGATCTCACCCGGCTTGGCAAATTCCGTGGCGTGACGCCGCAATTGCTGCCCTTCCTGGTGCATCAAAAGAACCTGTCCAACCAGGCACTTTGCGACCGCCTGATCCGCATGGCCGACGAGATCGGGCCAGACGGCTTCATCAAGCAGCAGACCGCGATCATGGGCCGGCCGGACAGTCGCCCGTCGCTGCCTCATATCCGTGTGCCGACTCTGGTGCTGTGCGGCGAGAGCGACGCGCTGACGCCGCCGGAGCTGCATCACGAGATGGCGGCACTGATCCCGGGCGCCAAGCTGGAAATCGTGCGCGATGCCGGCCACCTGCCGCCGATGGAGCGGGCCGGCAAGGTCGCCACCTTGCTCAGAGCATGGCTGCGAGCGTAAGCCCGGCATCGCCGGGCGCCACCACCACCCGGTTGCGGCCCAGCCGTTTGGCTTCGTGCAGCGCCGCATCGGCGCGGTTCAGCAATTGATCCCAGGTCATATCCCCGCTGGCATCGTCCAGCGTCGCCAGCCCGACGCTGCCGCTTGAATTCAGCACGTCGCCGGTCTCGGTCTTGTGCTGCGCGGCGGCTACGGCGCGGCGCACCCGTTCGGCCAGTTGTTCGGCGCCGTCCTGCGGCGTCTCCGGCAGGATCAGGGTCAACTCGTCGCCGCCGGTGCGGCCGATATGGTCCTCGCGGCGCAGCAGGTCACGCACCGAGGCAACGATCTCGCAGAGCAGGGCATCGCCGGCACGATGGCCATGGCGGTCGTTCAGCGCCTTGAAGGAGTCGAGGTCCATGATGATGACGCTGAGCGGCTTTTGGTGCCGCAGATAGCGCGCCACTTCCTGCTGTCCGATTTCATCCAGACCGACGCGATTCAGCACCCGGGTGAGGGCATCCTGGCGGATCAGGTCGGCCATGCGGGCGCGCAGCCGCTGGTTCACCATCAAGGCCCAGGCGAAAGCCCCCACCACCGCGCCGAGTGGCGGCAGGATGAAGTTCAGCATGTTCAGCGGGCCGGGATCGAATATCTCGCTGGAATTCGGTGAACGCCAGGTGACGTAGAAGCGCACGATGTTGAATGCCGTCAGCATCAGGAATACGCCGGCCAGCAGAAGTTGCTGCAATCGCATGCCGGGTTCTGGCCGCCGCGTCACCGATTCCGCACAGGCCAGTCCGAACGCAACGCAGGCGCCGGTATAGATCAGCACGCGCGTGCGCAGGCTGGGGTCAAGCAGGGCGAAATAAACCTGAAAGGCGAAGAACACCGCCAGGGCGATTCCGCCGATCATGTATCTGGGGCGGCGATGGAAGAATTCGTCGTTGCCCCACCAGAACAGGCAATAGGTGACAATCGCCATTGTGTTGGCGATGGCAATCGACAGCATGTCGTGAACCTGGCCACGCAGGATCACCAGGCCGATGGCAAAGATCGAACTGGTCATGCCCAGGGCCCAGAGCAGGGTTGCCCGCTCATCGCGATGGCCATGCCACAGGAACCACATCAGCGCCGCCAGGATGGTCATGACGACGACGGACATGAACGACAGGGTCGTCACGTCCAGATGTATATTCATGGCCGAATTCTCCGGCTGCCTGTGTTTCTACCGGGTGAAACTAGCAAGTCGTGCCGGTTGCAGTCCACCCTTTAGGTGTCGGCACTGCCCGCCATGGCACGGATGCCGTCGAATTCCAGCACCGCGCTTTGCGTTGCGGCAAGGCCGGCATTGAGCAGGGCATGGGCAATGGTGGTGGCCGGGATCGAGCGGTAGCGCCGCAGGCTGCCGGTCAACAGCGGGTTGATCAGGGGGTTGATCTTCTGGAACAGCCATTCCGCGGGGCGGCGCTCGGCGCGGTCGCCGATGATCAGGCCGGGCCGCAGGCGCACCAGGATGGGAAAGCCCATGGCCTCCAGGTCGCGCTCCACGGCACCCTTCACGGAGAGGTAGAAGTTTTTCGCCGCCGCATTGGCGCCGGCTGCGCTGACAAGGGCGAAGCGCTGCACGCCTGCAGCCTGCGCGGCGCGCGCGAAGGTCAGTACGGCATCATGGTCGACGGCACGGAAGGCGGCCTGGCTGCCGGCCTTGGCTATCGTGGTGCCGAGCGCGCAGAGGGCGCCATCGAAGCGGCCGAGATCGGGCAGGGGAGAGGTGAAGTCGCTGATGCGCTGTTCCAGCTTGGGATGCTGGATCGGCAGCGGGCGGCGGCCGATGCCGACCACCTGCTCGACGCGGGCATCGTCCAGCGCGGCCCAGAGGGCAATCTTGCCAACCAACCCGCTTGCACCGGCGATCAGCAAGCGTGCCATGGCATCCCCCTGTCTAGATGTCGATCTCGCCCGCGAACTGGGCGTTTTCCTGGATGAACTGGAAACGCATTTCCGGCTTGCGGCCCATCAGGCGCTCCACCATGTCATGCGCTTCTTCCGCGATGTCGGTGCCGGCCTGCACCCGCAGCAACACCCGGTTCTTGCGATCCATGGTGGTTTCCTTCAATTGCTGCGGCGGCATTTCGCCGAGGCCCTTGAAGCGGCTGATCTCTATTTTGCCGCGGCTGTTGAAGGTGGTCTTCATCAGCTCTTCCTTATGCGCGTCGTCGCGCGCATAGGCGGTTTTGCCGCCCTGGCTGATGCGGAACAGCGGCGGCTGCGCCAGGTAGAGATGGCCATTGCGGATCAGGCTCGGCATCTCGCGGAAGAAGAAGGTGATCAGCAGCGAGGCGATATGCGCGCCGTCCACGTCGGCGTCGGTCATGATGATGACCTTGTCGTAGCGCAGATCTTCGTCGCGATACTTGGTGCCGGTGCCGCAGCCGAGCGCCTGGATCAGGTCGGCCAGTTCCTGGTTGGCGGCCAGCTTGCCCGAGGTGGCGGAGGCGACGTTCAGGATCTTGCCGCGCAGCGGCAGGATGGCCTGGGTCTTGCGGTCGCGCGCCTGCTTGGCGGAGCCGCCGGCGCTGTCGCCTTCGACGATGAAGATTTCGGTGCCTGCCGCGCTGTCATCCGAGCAATCGGCCAGCTTGCCGGGCAGCCGCAGCTTGCGCGTTGCGCTCTTGCGGCCAACTTCCTTTTCAGCCCGACGACGCAGGCGCTCTTCTGCACGCTCGATGATACGCAGCAGCAAAGCCGTGGCCTGCTGCGGGGCGCCGGCCAGCCAATGATCGAAATGATCCTTGATCGCGGTTTCCACCAGCTTGGCGGCTTCCACGGTGACCAGCTTTTCCTTGGTCTGGCCCTGGAATTGCGGCTCCTTGATGAACAGCGACAGCATCGCGGTGGCGCCGCTGACGATGTCTTCTGCCGTGATCTGGGCGCCGCGCTTGTTGTTGGTGAGGTCGGCGTAATCCTTGAAGCCGCGCAGCAGGGCCGAACGGAAGCCGGCCTCGTGCGTGCCGCCTTCCGGCGTCGGCACGGTGTTGACGTAGGAATTCAGCCAGCCATCGCCGATTTCCTGCGGCCAGTGGATCGCCCACTCGACCTGGCCGCGCTCGCCCGCCAACTGCGCCCGGCCGGCGAACGGCACCGGCGTGATGGTGGCTTGGCCTTCCAGGGCAGCGTTCAGATAATCCTGCAGGCCGCCGGGGAAATGCAGCGTCGCTTCTGCCGGCGTCTCGTCGTCGCCCTTGAGCAGGTCGGCGGCGCATTTCCAGCGGATTTCGACGCCGGGATAGAGATAGGCCTTGGACCGTGCCATCTTGAACAGACGAGCCGGGCGGAAATGCGCGCCCTTGCCGAAAATCTGCTCGTCGGGATGGAAGGTGACGGTGGTGCCACGACGGTTCGGCGCCGCGCCGACCTTGGCCAGCTTGCCCTGCGGCGTGCCGCGCGAATAATCCTGGCGCCACAATTCCCGCTCACGCGCCACTTCCACCACCAGGCGGTCGGACAGCGCATTCACCACCGAGATGCCGACGCCATGCAGGCCGCCAGCGGTGGAATAGACCTTGTCGGAGAACTTGCCGCCGGAATGCAGCGTGGTCAGGATCACTTCCAGCGCCGACTTGTCCTTGAACTTGGGGTGCTTGTCGATCGGGATGCCACGGCCGTTATCGGCCACCCGCAGGGAACCATCGGCCAGCAATTCCACCTCGATGCGGTCGGCATGGCCGGCCACGGCCTCGTCCATCGAGTTGTCCAGCACCTCGGCGAACAGGTGGTGCAGGGCGCGCTCGTCGATGCCGCCGATATACATGCCGGGGCGGCGGCGCACCGGTTCCAGGCCCTCGAGGACCTCAATATCCTTGGCGGTGTAGTCCGAGCCGCCCTTGGGGCCACCCTGGAACAAGTCATTCATCGAATTCATGGGCCGCGCTATACTGCAATCAGGGACCCCTGTATAGGGGCGGACGAATCGTTGGCTACCAAATATAGTATTTTTTGCAGGCGCGAAAAGCACTTAATCCGGCAAGCAGGAGTGGTGGATGACCGAAGCGGCGGCGAAGACCAAGCGGGGCGAACCGGTGATCCGTACCGCGCCGATGCCCTCCGACATGAACGGCAACGGCGATATCTTCGGCGGCTGGGTGTTGAGCCAGATGGACATCGCCGGCGGCATCATGGCGGCGCGGCGGGCCATGGGCCGGGTCGCCACCGTGGCGGTCGATTCCATGACCTTCAAGCAGCCGATCAAGGTCGGCGACGTGGTGTCGATCTATGCCACGGTGACGCGGGTCGGCCGCACCTCGATCTCGGTGCATATGGAAACCATCGTCGCCCGCCGGCTTGACCCGGAAGAGATCAAGGTGACCGAGGGCACCTTCATTTATGTCGCCATCGACGATCAGGGCCGGCCCCGCCCGATCGCGGCGGCAGCATCGTGATCACGCCCCCGCCCCGCGGCTGGCTGGCCGACGAGGTGCAGGCGCCGGCCCTGGTGGACCTGCTGGCCTGGTACAACACCACGCGCGGCGACAAGCCGATCCTGCCGGTGGCCGCATTGCCGGCACTCTCGAAGCTGCCGGGCGGCGCCGACCTGGCGCTGGTCGAGATCGAGCCCTATGGCGGCTACCGCTACCGCTCCATGGGCAAGGCCTACAAGGCACTGGCGGCCCTGCCGCCCGATGGCGATGGCGTGACACGCGAAAGCCGTGCCGTGATCCGCCAACATCTCGATCTCGCCAGCCGCGAAGGCCATCCGTTCCATATCAGCATCACGCGCTGGGACGGGCCGAACATCCTGCAATACGACCGCCTGATCCTGCCGCTGGATGACGGCAACGGCACTATCACCCATCTGCTGGTCGGCGAGGCCTTCCTGCGCTACGCCCGCGGCGGGCCGGAGGAGGAGTAGGGTTGCTGATTTTTGTATATTATCATAATATACACCGATGATTGACCTCGACCGCATCGTCGGGTTCGACTGGGATGGCGGCAATGCCCGCAAGAACGAGGACAAGCACGGCATCAGTCAAAGCGCGGCCGAGCAGGTATTCTTCAATGAACCGCTATTGCTGCTGTCTGATGAGCGGCATAGCGGCGGGGAGGCCCGGTATCATGCGCTTGGCCGCAGTGACGATGGCCGCCTGCTGCACATCACGTTCACATTGCGCAGTCAGGGCACAATGATCCGGGTCATATCGGCGCACGGCATGCATAGGAAGGAGTGGCTGCGTTATGGCGAAGAAGAAGTTTAAAACCATGCCGGCTTTTGCTTCCGAAGCGGAAGAGCGGGCTTTCTGGGAAAGCCATGATTCCAGCGATTACGTCGATTGGAGCAAGGCGAAGCGTGCGCGCCTGCCCAATCTGAAGCCGACCACCACATCGATTTCCCTGCGCCTGCCGGTCGGCCTTTTGGATCAGATCAAAGTGGCAGCCAACAAGCGTGACATGCCCTATCAGTCTCTGATCAAGGCGTGGTTGGCCGAGAAAGTCGGCTAGAACTAGAACCCCAAACTCTCGCCGATCTTCAGCGGCAGCACGGCATCCGCTGTGTAGCCGGCCTTGCCGCCGGCATCGCGGAAGCGCGGCGCTGCCTCGAAGGCCGGTTCCTGGGTCAGCACCACGGTGCCCCAGTGCATGCCGACCAGCCGTTTCGCGCCGATATCGCGGCCCAATTGCACCGCTTCCTCTGGTGTAGTGTGGCTGGCTTTCATGATTGCCTGCGGTTCATAGGCGCCGATGCCGATCAGCGCCAGGTCGATTGGCGCGAAGCGGCTGCCGATATCCTTGAACACCGCGCCATAGGCGGTGTCGCCACTGAAATAGACCCGTTTGCCGCCGCCCTCGATGACGAAGCCGGCCCATAATGTGCGGTTGGTATCGAACAGTGTGCGGCGTGAGAAATGCACTGCCGGCACGGCGGTGATCTTGAGGCTGCTGCGCTCGATGCTGTCATACCAATCCAGCTCGACCACGTTGGCATAGCCGCGTTCGCGGAAGAAATCGCCAAGCTTGAGCGGTACCACGACAGTGACGCGATCCTTGCCGGGCAGGGCCTCGATGGTGCGCTCATCCAGGTGGTCGTAATGGTTATGGCTCACCAACAACAGGTCGAGCGGGGGCAATTGCTCGACGCCCATGGCCGCCGGCACATAGCGTTGCGGGCCGAAGAAATATGGCCCGGCGCGGGTGGAGAGATAGGGATCGGTGATCAGCGTGGCGCCGTTCAGGCGCATCAGGAAGGCGGCATGGCCCAGCCAGGTGACATGGTCCTGGCCGGCCAGCGCGGCGCGGCCAGCCTGTGTTTCGGCGGCGCTGAGCACATGGCCGGGCGGCGGCTCCGGCGGATCGAAGGAGCGCAGGAACTGGCCGAACAGGAAGGGCGCGAAATCGCTGAAGCCAGCCGTGCGCGGCGGGCTGCCCGGCGGGTTGCGGAAGCGGCCATCGGCCAGGTGGTGATAGGGCTTGCCCTCGGCCTGCAAGGCGTCGGGCGCGGGGGTGCAGGCGCCCAATACCAGAAGCAACAGCAGCAGGGCGGCGAAGGAGGGGGGGCTTGGCGTCATGGCGCGAGGATAGGGCGCCGGCTGGAACCGGCAAACCCCGGAAGGGTTTGAACTTTTGGTGATTTACAACCCATGTGAGAGAACCGTTGACGCCGCCCCAGGGCAGCACATATCTTACATACAAGATATGCAAAGGCGCCGTCAGGTCAGCAAGGCCGGCAGGCAGCCACAGGGAGGGGAGCGGGGAGCCATGTCGAGCGGCCCGCAGGTGCAGGCGGTGCCGGTATTGGTGCCGCCGGTACAGCGCAACAATCTGTCCGGCACAAGCCAGGGGCGTACCTTGGGGCGCAGCGCCACGGCGGCGGCGCGCGTGCATGAGCGGCTGCGCGAAGACATCCTCTCGCTGGCCCTGCCGCCCGGCTCGTCGCTGTCCGAAAACGATCTGGCGCGCAGCTTCGGTGTCAGCCGCACCCCGGTGCGCGAGGCCCTGCTGCGGCTCTCCGACGAGAACCTGGTTGAGATCGTGCCGAAATCCGGCACCACGGTCAGCCGCATTCCCTATGCCAAGCTCGGCGAGGCCATCGTGATCCGCCGCGCGCTGGAAGAGGTGGCGGTGCGCAAGGCCGCCGAGCGGGCGTCGAAAAGCCAGATCACCGGCCTGCACGCCATCATCGAACGCCAGCGCGAGGCCGAACTGGCCAATGACGCGGAAGCCTTCCACAATGCCGACGAGGCCCTGCATGCCGCCATCGCCGAGGCGGCCGGCTATCCCGGTATCTGGGTGCTGGTGCGGCAGGTGAAATTCCATGTCGACCGTTTCCGCCGCCTCACCCTGCCGCAGGTGGGTCGCATCGCCCGCGTGATCGAGGAGCATGAAGCGGTGGTGGATGCAATCGCGCGCCACGACGGCGAAGCGGCTTTGCGCGCCATGGACCACCATCTCGACGGCCTGCAGGGCAGCCTGCCCGATATCCGCAGCCTCAATCCCGATTACTTCACCGAGGAGGATGAAGTCTGACCCCGCGCCCCGGAGGCACCGGGGCACTTGTGTAGCTGTTCATAAAAACCGGAGGAACCGCACGATGAAACTGTTCGCATTCGCCGCTGCCGGCCTGGCCATGGCCGTCGCCGCCACGCCCGCCCTGGCGCAGACCAAGCTGAAATGGGCGCATGTCTATGAAACGCCCGAGCCTTATCATACCGAGGCATTGTGGGCGGCGCAGGAAATCGCCAAGCGCACCAACAACAAGTACCAGGTCGACGTGTTTGCCGCCTCGCAGCTCGGCAACGAGAACCAGATCAACGAGGCGCTCACGCTGGGCACCGTGGATATCATCTACACCGGCGTGGCTTTCGCCGGTTCGATCCACAAGCCGATCGCGATCTCGAACGCGCCGTTCATCCTACGCGATTTCGACCATTGGAAGGCCTATCGCGATTCAAAGCTGTTCACCGACATCGCGTCGGGCTACGAGCAGAAGACCAAGCATAAGGTGACGGCGCTGACCTATTACGGCCAGCGGCATCTCACCGCCAACAAGGCGATCAACAAGCCCGAGGACATGAAGGGCATGAAGCTGCGCGTGCCGCCGGCGCCGCTGTACCTGATGTTCACCAAGTCGGTGGGCGCCAATGCGACGCCGATTGCCTTTGCCGAGGTCTACCTCGCTCTGCAACAGGGCACCGTGGACGGCCAGGAGAATCCGCTGCCGACCATCATGGCGAAGAAGTTCTACGAAGTGCAGAGCCACATCATGCTGTCGGGCCATATCACCGAAAGCCTGCTCAGCATTGTCGGCGGCCATGTCTGGAACAAGCTGAGCGCCGACGAGAAGACGATCTTCACTGATGTGCTGAAGACCGCCGCCTCGCGCGCCACGGATCAGATCCGTATCTCGGAACAGAACCTGGCGGCGGAATTCCGCAAGCTCGGCAAGACCGTGGTGGAAGTGGACCGCAAGCCGTTCATTGCCGCTGCCGCGCCGCTGCATAACGATGCCTCGGCGGGCGCCGGCTGGAGCAAGGCGGAATACGACACGCTCCAGGCGCTGAAGTAAATCCGAACCTCCCGGCGGCGCGGTGCATGCGGCGCCGCCGGGTTTTCTTCAATCACACTTTGATGACGATGGGGGTAAAGGCCTGATGCTTCGTAATGGCCTGCCAGTCCCAGGCAATGCCAAGGCCCGGCATATCCGGCGCCGTGACCTTGCCGTTCGTCACCTCGAGCCTGCTGCTCGCCACCGGGTCGAGTTGCGGAATCCATTCCACCCAGGCGGCATTGGGCACGGCGGCACACAGCGAGACATGCAATTCCATCAGGAAATGCGGGCAGATCGCCACATTGAAGCTCTCCGCCAGATGCGCCACCTTCAGCCATGGCGTGATGCCGCCGATGCGCGCCACGTCGGCCTGCACGATGGAGCAGGCGCGGTTTTGCAGATATTCCCGGAAATGGCTGGGGTGATAGATCGATTCACCCACCGCCACCGGCAGGCTGGTCGACTGGCTCAAGCGCACATGGCCGTCCATGTCTTCGGCCGGCAGCGGTTCCTCGAACCAGGCCAGGTCCAGCGCTTCGTAATGCCGCGCGCGGCGGATCGCTTCCGCCACCGTGAAAGCCTGATTTGCGTCCACCATGATTTCGAAAGCCGGGCCGACGGCATCGCGCACCGCGCCGAGCCGCGCCATGTCTTCCGCCACATGCGGTCGGCCGACCTTTATCTTGCTGCCGCCGAAGCCGCCGGCCTTGGCGGCGAGTGCGTCATCCACCAGCGCCTGCGGCTCGATATGCAGCCAGCCGCCCTCGGTGGTGTAGACCGGCACGCTCCGCTGCGCGCCACCAGCTTCCAGCCACAATGGCCGGTTGGCGGCAAGGCAGCGCAGGTCCCAGAGCGCCGTGTCGATGGCCGCCAGCGCCAGCGCGGTGATGGCGCCCACCGCCGTGGCGTGTGTCGAGAAGAACAGGCTTTTCCAGATCGCCTCGATCTCAAGCGGATCGCGGCCCAGGAGGCGCGGCGCCAGGTGATCGCGCAGCAGGGCCACCACCGAGGAACCGCCGGTGCCGATAGTGTAGCTGTAGCCGGTGCCGGTAAGTCCGTCGCTGGTGGTGATGCGCACCATCGGCGTTTCCTGGGTGATGAAAGCCTGGATCGCATCGGTGCGCTTCACCAGCGGCGCCAGATCGACCTGCAGGATTTCCACGCACGTAATCGTTGCCATCCACTTCCTCCATTTTCTTGCAGTCTAGAGGCTAAGTCATGACCAAGCCAGAGATGAACCCGTCACACGGCGAAGACCCGCATTTGATCGAAGTCACCGATCCGGAAGTGAAGATCGAGCCTTATATCGAGGACATGCTGGGTTTCGTGATTTTCTGGGGCTTGGCCTTCGTGGTCTTCCTGCAATTCTTCTCGCGCTACATCCTCAATGATTCCTACGCCTGGACCGAGGAGATTTCGCGCTACCTGCTGATGTGGGTCACGTTCATCGGCGGCGCCACGGCGATGCGGCGCGGCACCCATATCGGCGTTGAGGCAATCCAGCATTTCCTGCCCGATAGGCTGGCGCGGTTAAGCCGCTTCATCATCGACATCATTACGCTCGGATTTATTGCCGCACTCTGCTGGTTCGGCATCACCGTTACCGAGCGAATGCAGATTCAGACCATGACCGTGATCGAATGGCCGATGAGCATCGTCTATGCCGGTGTCGCGCTGGGCTGCTTCCTGATGCTCTATCGCTGCGTCCGCGTGGTGTTCGGTAATGCCAAGCGCGGTTGGCGCGAAGATCCGAACAAGGCCAGCCTCATCATCGACTGAACTACGGATTCGCAGGAGTTACCCGCATGTTTGCGTTGCTTGTCTTCTTTTTCGCCACCCTGCTGCTCGGCGTTCCGATCTTCGTCGCGCTGGGCGGCTCGTCGCTGTTCTACACGGCGTTTCTTTCCAACATCCCGGATTTCGTGGTGCTGCACCGCATGGCCGGCGGCGTCGACTCATTTCCATTGATCGCGGTGCCGTTCTTCATCCTGGCCGGCAATCTGATGAACACGGCGGGCATCACCAACCGCATCTACGATTTCGCCACTGCCGCCGTCGGCTGGCTGCGCGGCGGCCTGGGTCATGTCAACGTGGTTGGCTCGGTGATCTTTGCCGGCATGTCGGGCACGGCGGTGGCCGATGCCGGCGGGCTTGGCACCATCGAGATCAAGGCGATGCGCGACCATGGCTATCCCGATCATTTCTCGGTTGGCATCACGGCGGCATCCTCCACCATTGGTCCGATCATTCCGCCTTCGCTGCCCATGGTGATCTTTGGCGTGATGGCGAATGTGTCCATCGGGCAGCTATTCGTTGCCGGCATTGTGCCTGGCCTGCTGATGGCGGGCGCGATGATGATTTATGTCACCTGGTACGCGCACCGCCACAATATCGGCCGCGACCAGGCTTTCCATATCCCGACGCTAGGCCGCACCTTCCTGCGCGCCATCCCGGCGCTGTTCACGCCGGTGCTGCTGATCGGCGGCATGAGCTCGGGTGCTTTCACGCCAACAGAAGCGGCCATCGCGGCCTGTGCCTGGGCACTGATCCTCGGCGTGTTCCTGTATCGCTCGCTGAACCTGAAGCAGTTCTACCGCATCTCGCTGGAGACGATTGAGACCACCGCCAGCGTGCTGATCATCGTCGGCGCCGCTTCGCTGTTCGGCTGGGTGCTCACCACCACGCGGATCACCGAGCAGCTTACCAGTGGCCTGCTCAGCATCACCACGAACCCGCTGATGCTGCTGCTGATCATCAACATCATCCTGCTGATCGTCGGCTGCTTCATGGAGACCATCGCGGCGATCTCCATCCTGGTGCCGATCTTCATGCCAGCCATCACCAAACTTGGCATCGACCCGGTTCAGTTCGGCGTCATCATGGTGCTGAACCTGATGATCGGCCTGCTGACACCGCCAGTCGGCATGGTGCTGTTCGTGCTGTCGCGCGTGGCGAAGATGAGCTTCGATAAGACCGTGATGGCGGTGCTGCCGTTCCTGATCCCGTTGATTATCGTGCTGGCGGCGATCTCGGTCTTCCCGATCCTGACGCTATACCTGCCGACACTGTGGTATCGCTAATCGTCAGGTGCGCCAGAAATAGCGGCTGAACGGGATGATCAGAATGAGAATCTCGAGCCGGCCGGCGAGCATGCCGAAGCTCATCAGCCATTTGGCGGCCTCCGGCACTTCCTTGAAGGTGCAGCAGGGGCCGTTGTTGGGGCCGAGACCAGGGCCGACATTGCCGAGCGCGGTGGCGGCGGCGCCGAGGCTTTCACTCAACGGCAAGCCTGTCGCGGCAATGGCGATGGTCAGGAAGGCCAGGATCAGCAGGTAGGTGAAGAAGTAGGTGATGACGCCAGCGCGTACGGCATCCGACACGGTCTCGCCGTTGAAGGTGACGCGGAAAGTACCATGCGGAAATATCTGACGATGAATCTGCACCCGCAGGATTTGGATCATCACGAAGATGCGGAACACCTTGATGCCGCCCACCGTGGAGCCGGTACAGCCGCCGATCAGCATCAGCATCAATGCAATCGCTTCAACGAAGCCGCCCCAGGTGGAGTAGTCGTGGCTGGTATAGCCGGTGGTGGTGATGGTGGCGACAGTGACGAAGAAGCCCTCGCGCAGCGCCTGCATCAGCTCGACATCGAAATGCACCATCCGCCACAGGGCTATCAGCAGGGCGGCGGCGCAGATGATGCCAAGGAATAGCTGCACCTGCTGGTCGCGGTAGAGGGCTCCAGGCCGTCCATACAATGCTAGGATATAAAGGCCGAACGGCATGGCGCCGAGCGTCATGAACACAACGCTGACCCATTCGATGGCCGCGCTGTTGTAGAAGCCGATACTGGAGTCGTGCGAGGAATAGCCGCCGGTAGCCAGTGCTGTCATGGCGTGGCCGATGGCATTGAAGGCATTCATGCCGGCGAGCCAGTAGCTCACGGCGCCGAGAATTGTCAGGGCCACGTAGATCAGGCCGATCTGCGTCACCACCTCGACCATGCGCGGCACGAATTTCGATGAGCTTGGCGAGAGATCGAGGCTGAAAAGCTGCAGGCCGCCGATGCGCAGGAAGGGCAGCAGCAGCACGGCGATGGTGACCACGCCGAAGCCGCCGATCCACATCAGCAGGAAGCGCCAGAACAGGATGCCGCGTGGCGCATTGTCCAGGCCGACAATCACGGTGGAACCGGTATTGGTCAGGCCGGACACAGACTCAAACACCGCATCCGCCAGTGGCAGCCGCAGTACCGAGAGCATGAAGGGGACGGCACAGATCAGGCAGGCCACCACCCAGGTGACCGGCAGCATCAGCAGGGTTTCGTTCTGGCTGATACGCTGCTGTTTGTTATGGGTGGCAATGGCGATGCCGGCGCCGACGAAGATGGTGCCAAGAGCGCAGGCCAGGAAGGTGTAGGCATCGCGGTGGCGGTCGACGATATCCACTGCCATCGGCACCAGCATGAAGGCGCCGAGGCAGCACATCACCACGCTGACGAAATAAAGGATCGGCGCAAGGCTGATGCCTTCGGCGCGAGCGTCGGACGCGTTGGATGTGGTGGTGGGCCGGCGCGCGGTCATTGGCGCGGACTTTGGCCGCGCCATGCCTGAAAATCAAGCAACTTCGGTGGACTAGCCCGCGCCAGCTCTTAGCCAGCAGACGGCGAGACAACCGTGCAGGTCAGGTTCTTGCGCTTCAGGTTGCTGCAGGCGCTGCGGGCATCGGCTTCGGTGAGGCCGGTGAGGCGGGCGCGGTAGAGCATGCCGCTATCGGCGCGCAGCGTCTCGATGGTCGGCTCACCCGTGGGCACCTTGGCCTGCGCCTTGGCGACAGTGGCCTGGGCCGCATCCTGCTTCTTGAAGGCGCCGAGCTGCACTGCCCAGGCACCATTGGCATTCTGCTTCTTGCCCTTGCCGCCAACCTGAGCCTGAGCGGGGGCCTTGGCGATGGCGGCTTCGGCCTTGGCATTGGTCTTCGGCTTGGCGGCGCGGGCGGCACTGCCGGTTTCGGCGGCCTGGGCCGAGCTGATCAGGCTGAAGGCCGGCGCCGGCTCGACGGAGGCCATCACCGGATCGTTGCCCGGCTTGCCAATACGCTCGAAGCCAGCATCGAGAAGCTGGATCATGCGGTTGTCGCGGGCGACAATGCTCGGGCCGCCGAACACCACGGCCAGCACGCGGCGGCCATCGCGCTTCGCGGAAGCAACGAGGTTGAAGCCCGAGGCGGCGATGAAGCCGGTCTTGATGCCGTCGGCGCCTTCATAGCGCGCCAGCACATGATTGTGGTTGCGGATGGTGGCTTCCTTCCACTGGAATTCGGCAGTGGAGAAGTAGTGATAGTATTTCGCGTGGTTCTTGATCAGCGCCATGCCCAGCGTTGCCATGTCGCGCGCCGTGGTCTGCTGCTGCTTGTTCGGCAGGCCGGAGGAATTCTTGAAGGTGGTGCGGCTCATGCCGAGCTGATGCGCGCGGCGGGTCGCCATCTGGGCGAACTGCGCCTCGGTGCCGCCGATGGCTTCGGCCAGCACGGCGGTGGCATTATTGGCGGACTTGGTGATGGCGGCGAGCACGGCATCGCGCACGGTGATGGTCTGGCCGGCGCGCAGTTCGATGCCATAGGGCTGGGCAGCGGCGTGGGCCGAAACCTTCAGCGGCTGGTTCATCTGCAGCTGGCCGCTATTGAGCGCATCGAAGGTCATGTACAGGGTCATCATCTTGGTCAGCGATGCCGGGTAGCGAAGGGCATCGGCATCCTGGGCGTGCAGTACACGGCCAGAATCGGCATCGACCACGATGGCGGCATATTTGCCCTGGGCGAGGGCGGGGCTTTGGCTGAGCAGGATGGAGAAACAAATCGTTACAACTAGGGCCGTAATACCCCGCACCAGAGCGCCAACCTGCATCATTGATCCCCCGTCACTATCCTGCTTGACTCATACACTAGGCGAGATGGACGGCCATCAATTCGCCCGATTCGCTTGGCATGAGTGTATGAATCGCGATTCGGCTTGTCTAGTGGAAAAGTCTGCCAAACGCTTGATTCAGCTATGATTCAGCATAGCGTTAACCATCAGGCGGCAGCACAACTTATGGAGTCTAAAATGCGTCGGGTTAAGGAATGGTTTGGTCTGGCGGCGGTTTTGGCGCTCACTGCCTGTGCCTCGGTCGGCCCCACGGACGACCCGATCCGCCGTCATTATTCCTGGGACCGCTATGTCGGCGGCGACGATCTGGCGGTGAGCTGCCAGCCCGGCCAGCCGGCGCGCTATCGCCTGGTCTATAATGGCCGCCACGACGAACAGCGCCGCTCCTATGATTTCTCGGCCCAGCCCGATGGCGGTGCCATGCTGGAGGCGAGGGTGATCGGCTCCGGCTCGCTGCTGCGCCTCACGGTGGAGGACCCGCTCAAGCCGTGGCGCGGTGAGCAAGCCCTCTATCGCCTGACCGCAGCCGAATTCTCCACTGTTACCAAAGCCTTGACCGATGCCGGCTTCGAGCAGATGGCGAAGCGCAACATGGAATTGCGCGGCGATGACTTCTTCTGGACCGCCAGTGCCTGCCGCGATGGCAAGTTCCACTTCAACGCCTGGGCCGCCGAGGGCTACCCGGCGGAGACCGCTGGCTTCAAGGATCTGCGTTTCCTGGAGGTGCTGGCGCCGTTCGACCGTACCGGGGTGGCGGTGAATCCGCCGCGCAAGGTGCCGCTGCCGCCGTATTCGACACTTTTCAACGAAACCAGCGAGAAGCCCAAGGTTGTGCCGCCGCGCTATATCGTCGGGGACAACGGCTTGGTGTATACCCAGCGGGCGTTTAATTAGGCGCCCAGACCCTTAATTAGGCAATAAACTATTGATCGCGCAAGGGAACGCTGCGCTGCCGCATTTTTATATTGCGGCGCACAAAAAATCCCTTGACGCAACCCAGGGCGTGCCCATATAAACATCAATGTTGCACCGCAGCATTTTTCTGCCGCGCCGGTACGCCGGGGCGGCTTTATGAGCACCCACCCCAGGATCAACAGTCGCTAGAAGGATTATTCCCATGGCCAAGACCAAGACCGTCGCGCCGAAGATCGAAGCGCCGAAGTTCGAGGGCGCCGCCCCCTACGAGACCCTGATCGCCACCTCCAAGGAGCAGATGGAGAAGGCGCTGAAGGCCACCACCGAAGCCACCGAGCGCGCCTTTGCCCAGGCCAAGGAGCGTCTGGAAACCGTGGTGAAGGGTTACGACGACGCCGCCAAGTTCTCCAAGACCAACATCGACGCCTTCGTCGCCGCCGGCAACGTCGCCTCGAAGGGCGCCGAGACCATCAACGCCGAAGTGCTGGCTTTCGCGAAGACTCAGTACGAAGACAACCTGGCCGCTACTAAGGCCCTGTTTGGCGCCAAGACCCTGCAGGAACTCATCGAACTGCAGAACGATTTCGCCAAGACCGCCTTCGAGGCCTATGCCGCCCATGCCACCAAGCTGAGCGAAGTGTCGGCCAAGGTTGCGCAGGACACCTTCGCCCCGATCAACGCCCAGGTTCAGGCGGCGGTCGAGAAGTTCGTGAAGCCGCTGGCCGCCTGATCGGGCGCCACGCCGCACACGGTTTTGTGACACAGTATGAGTACAGGGCCCGGCGGCAACGCCGGGCTTTTTTTGTCCACAGGTGTGGTCAAGGTACGAAACGCCATCTTTTTTTACCCGCCGGGTGCTGGTATTTTTTTACCATGTTCCCATATCCTTAACCGATGCGGCGGCGCAGACGGCGCTTTCCCTAGTCGGGCGGAGCACAGGAATGAGCCACGGCATCAGCAGTGAGCTGGACAGAGTAGAGCCGATGAGTAGGCGGGCATGAGCGAACGGGATGGACGCGACGGACGCGGGCGTACCGAAATCGGCGTGGTCACCAAGACCAAGCCGAAGACGCAAAAGCCGCCAATGTACAAGGTGCTGTTGCTGAACGACGACTACACCCCGATGGAGTTCGTCGTGCATGTGCTGGAGCGTTTCTTCAACAAACCCCGCGAGGAAGCCACACAGATCATGCTGCATGTCCACCAAAAGGGCGTCGGCATCTGTGGCGTGTTCACCTACGAGGTGGCGGAAACGAAAGTGACCCAGGTGGTCGATTTCGCCCGCCAGCACCAGCATCCACTGCAATGCACGATGGAACGTGATTGAGTTAGTGGAACGTGACTGAGTTAGTGGAACGCGATTGATGGAGGCGTAGACCGAATGGCAAGCTTCTCGCGCACGCTTGAACAATCCCTGCACCGGGCCCTGTCGCTGGCCGGCGCCAAGAAGCATGAATTCGCTACGCTTGAGCATCTGCTCTTCGCTCTGACCGAAGACTCCGACGCCATCGCGGTGATGCGGGCGTGCAATGTCGATATCGAAAAACTGCGTGAGCGGCTCGGCACCTTCATCGATGAAGAACTGCGCGGCCTGGTAGTCACCGGCCTGCCGCAGGATGCCAAGCCGACCTTGAGCTTCCAGCGCGCCGTGCAGCGCGCGCTGTTCCATGTGCAATCCTCCGGCCGCGAGGAAGTTACCGGCGCCAATGTGCTGGTGGCGATCTTCTCCGAGCGTGAGAGCCATGCCGTGCATTTCCTGCAGGAGCAGGACATGACGCGCCTTGATGCCGTCAGCTATATCAGCCATGGCGTTGCCAAGGCGCCGGGCACGCGCAACGAGCGCCGGCCGGTGCGTGGCGCCGATGCGCCTTCGGGCGAGGAGGGTGCGCGCGAGCAGCGTGGCGACCGCGAGCGCGAGAAGCCGGGCGCCAAGGATAAGGACAAGGAGGCGCTCAGCGCCTATTGCGTCAATCTCAACGACAAGGCCAAGGCCGGCAAGATCGACCCGCTGATCGGCCGCGAGCCGGAGATCGAGCGCACCATCCAGATCCTGTGCCGCCGTACCAAGAATAACCCGCTTTATGTCGGCGATCCCGGTGTCGGCAAGACTGCGATTGCCGAAGGGCTTGCGCGCCGCATTATCCATGGCGAAGTGCCGGGCATCCTGAAGGAAGCCGTGATCTACGCGCTGGACATGGGCAGCCTGCTCGCCGGCACGCGCTATCGCGGCGATTTCGAAGAACGCCTGAAGCAGGTGATGCAGGAGCTGGAGGCACAGCCGAACGCCATCCTGTTCATCGACGAGATGCACACCGTGATCGGCGCCGGCGCCACGTCTGGCGGCGCCATGGATGCGTCCAACCTGCTGAAGCCGGCGCTGGCTTCCGGCGCGCTGCGCTGCATCGGCTCGACGACCTATAAGGAGTTCCGGTCCTATATCGAGAAGGACCGCGCGCTGCTGCGCCGGTTCCAGAAGATCGATGTGAACGAGCCGACACTGGCCGATGCGGTGAAGATCCTGCGCGGCATCAAGACCTATTACGAAGAGCATCACCATGTCCGCTATACCGACGACGCCATCAAGGCGGCCGTCGAGCTTTCGGCCAAGTACATCAATGACCGCAAGCTGCCGGACAAGGCCATCGACGTGATCGACGAGGTCGGCGCCGCCGAGTTGCTGAAGCCGGAATCGCGCCGTCGCAAGGTGATCGGTGTCAAGGAAGTGGAAGCCATCGTTGCCAAGATCGCGCGCATTCCCCCGAAGTCGGTCAGCCGCGAGGACAAGGAAAGCCTGCGCAACCTCAATGCCGAGCTGAAGCGCGTGGTCTACGGCCAGGATGCCGCCATCGATGCGCTGTCCAGCGCCATCAAGCTGGCCCGTGCCGGCCTGCGCGAACCGGAAAAGCCGATCGGCTCCTATCTCTTCTCCGGCCCCACTGGCGTCGGCAAGACCGAAGTGGCACGCCAGCTTGCCCATATCATGGGTGTCGAGCTGATCCGCTTCGACATGTCGGAATACATGGAGCGCCACAGCGTCAGCCGCCTGATCGGTGCGCCGCCGGGCTATGTCGGTTTCGACCAGGGCGGCCTGCTCACCGATGCAGTGGACCAGCATCCGCATTGCGTGCTGCTGCTCGACGAGATTGAGAAGGCGCATGGCGACCTGTTCAACATCCTGCTGCAGGTGATGGACCACGGCAAGCTGACCGACAACAACGGCAAGAGCGTCGATTTCCGCAACGTGGTGCTGATCATGACCACCAATGCCGGCGCGTCCGAGATGTCGAAGCAGGCCATCGGCTTCGGCCGCGGCCTCAAGGAAGGCGAGGACGAGGAAGCGATCAAGAAACTGTTCACGCCGGAATTCCGCAACCGCCTGGATGCCACCATCGGCTTCGCGCCGCTGGCGCAGGAAACCATCTCGCGCGTGGTCGACAAGTTCGTCGCCCAGCTTGAAGGCCAGCTTGCCGACCGCAATGTCACCATCGCGCTGACCGACGAGGCCCGCGCCTGGCTGGCCGAGCATGGCTACGACCCGCTCTATGGTGCCCGGCCGCTTGGCCGCGTGATCCAGGAGAACATCAAGAAGCCGCTGGCGGACGAATTGCTGTTCGGCCAGTTGGTCAAGGGTGGTCATATCCTGGTGACGGTGAAGGACGGCAAGCTCGGCTTCGAGATTACCGCCGAGAAGTCTCCGGCGCCGAAGGGCAAGGGTGACGCTACGGAAAGCAAAGAGCCGGAATACGCCAATTAAGTGGGCTTATTCCGGCGGTTGAACGCTTTCTTGGCATAGATTCTGCACGCTTTTTGGACCGTATGCGACGCCGGCAGGGCCGGCGTCGTTCCCGTCAGTAGCTTTGAGTCAGGTCCATGGCTGATCAGAATCATCATTTGCAAGTCCATCAGGTTATCGATGGCATCGAGCGCGACGTTCAGGAATTCGGCGCGCAGAATGAAGACATTGCCTTCCAGACCACGTTGCTGGCGCTGAATGCCTCCATCGAGGCGGCGCGCGCCGGCGAAGTCGGCCGCAGCTTCGCGGTGGTGGCGCAGGAAGTGAAGGCGCTGGCCAACCAGACCGCCGACAATTCCAAACGCTTCCGCGATGTGGTGCTGAAGCGGATCAGTGCTTCCAAGCAGGCCGCCGAGCAGATCGTCACCCAGATCGTAAAGGATCTGGAGGGACCGCGCCTAGCCGACATGGCACAGACCATCGTGCAGCTGATCGTGCGCAACCTGTATGAGCGGACCTGTGATTGCCGCTGGTGGGCCACCGATGCCGCGATGTGGCAGGCTCTGGCCGAGCCTTCCGAGGAACTGCATGCCCTGGCCAGCGAACGGCTCGGCGTGATCAACCGTTTCTATACGGTGTATCTCAACCTGGTGCTGGCCGATGCCTCGGGCCGGGTGGTGGCCACCGCCAACCCGAAGCTGTTTCCCCGCGTCGCGCGGGCCGATGTATCGCGCACGTCATGGTTCCAGAAGGCGATGCAGTCGCGCAGCGGCGATGATTACTGTGTTGACGAGATCAGCCAGAGTGTCAGCCATGAGCGCAAGGCGGTGGCGATCTATGCCGCGGCGGTGCGTACCGGCGGCCAGATCCATGGTGCGCCGCTGGGTGTGCTGGGCGTGATCTTCGATTGGGAGAAGCAGGGCCGCAGCGTCGTCTGCGATGAACCGAGCCTGAGCGCCGAGGAATGGCAACGCAGCCGTGTGCTGCTGCTCGACGCCAAGCGCCGGGTGATTGCCGCTTCCGATGGCCAGGGCCTGTATCAGCCCTTCGACCTGCAGGCCGAGGGGCGGGAACGCGGCTATTATTATGCCGCCGATGGCAGCCTGGTCGCCTTCGCCCATACGCTTGGGTATGAGACCTATGACGGTCTGGGCTGGTACGGCGTGATCGTGCAGCAGCCGCGTCATTGACCCGGGCTGACCTAGGGTAAACGCTACAGGCAAGAATATTGCCTGAATCCCCAAATGAATTTCCTGCGCGCCAGCCCGCCGCCGCGTGGACTTATATGTTTATTTTACATAAATTCTGCATCAATCGCCGGCCAATCGAAAACCAGCCAGGGCCGGCATTGCATGGAGGCAAGACACCAATGGCAACCTTCCGTCTCAAGGCGGCTCTGCTTGCCGGCGCGCTCGCGCTGGCGGCGATTTCTACTGCGGCTTACGCCCCCCAGGTTCATGCACAGGGCAAGACCCTGCGCTGGGCCAGCCAGGGCGACTACCTCACCTTCGATCCGCATAGCCAGAACGAAGGCCTCACCCGCACCGGCTCGTTCCAGGTCTATGAAGGCCTGCTCGGCTACTCGGCCGATCTGAAGTTCGTGCCGGCGCTGGCCACTTCGTGGAAGGCGCTCGACGCCACCACCTGGGAATTCAAGCTGCGCCAGGGTGTGAAGTTCCATGGCGGCGAGAGCTTCACCGCCGATGACGTGGTTTTCTCGGTCAAGCGCGCCCAGCATGCCAACTCGGATTTCAAGACCTACATCGCCTCCGTCAAGGATGTGAAGAAGGTCGATGATTTCACCGTGCATGTGATCACCGATGGCGCCAACCCGATCCTGCCGAACCAGATCGCCAATATCTTCATCCTGTCGAAGAGCTGGGCGGAAAAGCACAATGTGCTGAACCCGCAGAGCTACAAGGACAAGGAAGAGACCTATGCCGTGCGTAACGCCAACGGCACCGGTCCGTTCTCGCTGAAGCTGCGCGAGCAGGATGTCCGCACCGTCACCGCCAAGAACCCGAACTGGTGGGGCCTCAAGGACGCGCCGCATAACATCGACGAGATCGTCTATACCCCGGTGACCACCGCCGCTACCCGCGTTGCCGCCTTGCTCTCGGGCCAGCTCGATTTCGTGCTCGACGTGCCGGTGCAGGACGTGGAGCGCGTCCGCCGCACGGCTGGCATCCAGGTGAAGAAGACCAACGAAATCCGGTCGATCTTCCTCGGCCTCGATGTCGGCAGCCCGGAACTGAAGTATTCCGATGTCAAGGGCAAGAACCCGCTGGCCGACAAGCGCGTGCGCCAGGCCATGTATCATGCCATCGACATGGAAGCGATCCGCACCAAGGTGATGCGCGGCGATGCCGTGGTCGCCGGCATGATCACGTCGCCGGGCGTGCATGGCTATGATGCCGCTATCGACAAGCGCCTGCCGTATGACGTGGCGAAGGCCAAGAAGCTGCTGGCCGATGCCGGCTACCCGAATGGCTTCGGCGTGACGCTGGATTGCTCGAATGATCGCTACGTCAATGACGAGGCGATCTGCCAGGCGGTCGTCGGCATGCTGGCCCAGGCCGGCATCAAGGTCGATCTCGCGGCGCGTTCCAAGACGCTGCATTTCCCCAAGCTGCAGAAGAAGGATACCAGCTTCTTCCTGCTCGGCTGGGGCGTGCCGACCTTCGACTCGCATTACGTGTTCTCGTATCTGGTGCAGACCCCGGACGGCAAGAACGGCTCCTGGAACTTCACCAATTACTCGAACCCTAAGCTGGACGGCATGATCAACGGCATGCTCTCGGAGCTTGACGCCACCAAGCGCGACAAGCTGATCCGCGACGCCTGGGACATCATCAACGACGAAGTGATCTACCTGCCGCTGCATCATCAGGTGCTGAACTGGGCCATGGCCGAAAAGCTCGACATGCCCATCATCGCCGACAACGTGCCGCGCTTCCACTTCGCCAAGCTGAAGTGATCGGCCAACGGGCCGCCCTTCGCAGGGCGGCCCGTTTCCTTTAGAGTCCGCCCCTATGCTCGGTTATCTCATCGGTCGTCTGGGCCAGGCGCTCGCCGTCATGCTGGCGGTGGCTCTGGTCGCTTTCGTGCTGTTCAATTACATCGGCGATCCGATCAACAACATGGTGGGGCAGGATGCCACCACCACGGACCGTGCTGCCCTGCGCGAACAGCTTGGGCTGGACGATCCTGCCCTGGTGCAGTTCGGCCGTTTCCTGGTCAATGCGGCACAGGGCGAGTTCGGCCTCAGCTACCGCCTCAAGCGCCCGGTCAGCATCCTGATCCGCGAGCGCCTGCCGGCGACGCTGGAACTGGTCGCGCTGTCTGCCATCATGGCGCTGATCCTTGGCCTGCCGCTCGGCGTCTACACCGCGCTCAGGCGCGATAGCTGGCTCACCCGCACCGTGCTCACGGCATCGCTGGTCGGCGTGTCGCTGCCCACCTTCGTCATCGGCATCGGCCTGATCTATCTGTTCTCGGTGCAGTTCGACCTGCTGCCCAGCTTCGGGCGCGGGCAGGTGGTGCAGCTTGGCTGGTGGAGCACCGGCTTCCTCACCAAATCCGGCTGGGCTGCCATCATCATGCCGTCGATCACGCTCTGCCTCTACCAGCTTACCCTGGTGCTGCGCCTGGTGCGCTCCGAAATGCTGGAAGTGCTGCGCACCGATTACATCAAATTCGCCCGCGCGCGCGGCCTCACCGACAGCGTGGTGCATTTCCGCCATGCGCTGAAGAACACGCTGATGCCGGTGGTCACGATTGTCGGCCTGCAGGTCGGCGGTCTGATCGCCTTTTCCATCGTCACCGAAACCGTGTTCCAGTGGCCCGGCATGGGCCTGCTGTTCATCCAAGCCGTCACTTTCGCCGATATTCCGGTGATGTCGGCCTATCTGGTGATGGTCGGGCTGCTGTTCGTGGTGCTCAATCTCACGGTCGATCTGGTCTATTTCCTGATTGACCCGCGCCTCAGCGCGCAGCAGGGGCAGGCGGGCAAGAACACATGATCAAGACGCTCGCCCGCTGGTACGATAGCGACCTGGCCTACAGTTTCCGCCGCTCGCCGGTGGTGGTGGTGGCCGCCATCGTTGCCGCCGTGATGATCCTGTCGGCCGTGTTCGCGCCGCTGGTGGCGCCATTCAATCCCTTCGATCCGTCGTCGCTGAAGTTGATGGATGCGCAGACGCCGCCGGCCTGGGTGGAAGGCGGCATGGGCAAGTATCTGCTTGGCACCGATGACCAGGGCCGCGACTTGCTCTCCACCATTCTTTACGGCAGCCGGGTATCGCTGTTCGTCGGCTTCGCTGCGATTGGTTTCGCGGCAGTGTTCGGCACGCTGATCGGCGTGCTCTGCGGCTATCGCGGCGGCTGGCTCGATACCCTGGTGATGCGCGCCGCCGATGTGCAGCTTACCATTCCCAGCATCCTGATCGCGCTGACCATCGACGGTATCGGCCGCGCCGCGCTGCCGCGTGAACTGCATGGCGAGATCGCGCTGTTCGTGCTGGTCTTTGCCATCGGTGTGGCGGAATGGCCGCATTTCGCCCGCGTCGCGCGCTCTGCTGCCCTGGTCGAGCGCAACAAGGATTATGTCGCGGCGGCCAAGGTGATCGGGCGCGCGCCGTGGTCCATCGTCTGGCGCCATGTGCTGCCGAATACGCTCGGCCCGGTGCTGGTGCTGGCCACCGTCGGCCTGGCGCTGGCGATCCTTTCGGAAGCCACGCTCAGTTTCCTCGGTGTTGGTGTGCCGCCGACGCAGCCCTCGCTCGGCACACTGATTCGCGTCGGCCAGAGTTTCCTGTTCTCCGGCGAATGGTGGACCGTGTTCTTCCCGGCGCTCACCCTGGTGCTGCTGGTGCTGGCGGTGAATGTGCTCGGCGACTGGCTGCGCGACGCGCTGAATCCGAAGCTGCAGTAGGTTCATATCACCATACCGTCATGCCCCGCCTTCGCGAGGGTGTGACGAAAAACTACCGCAATGCCGCCATTGCCCGCTCATGCCAGTAGCGGCTCTTGGCCGTGTCGGCGGGAATGCCGGGCCGGCCCTTGGCGAATAATTCAGCCAGGTCATCCATGGCGGCGACATGGCCGGCAAGGGCAGCGCGCTCCAGCCAGCGGGCCTCCTGCTTCGGATCGCGCCGCAGTCCGTCGCTGCCATCGCCATAGGCATGGGCCAGCGTGTAGGCCTCGCGGCGGTCGCCCAGGCTGGCCGCGCGCTGCGTCGCTTTGATGGCCTGATCCGGGCGTTTCATCATGCGATAGCAGGTGGCGAGCAGGGCCCAGGACAGGCGGTGGTCCGGCGCCAGTTTCACGGCGGCTTCGGCCTCGCGCACACCTTCATGGTATTCATTTATCAGCACCAGCAGGCTGGCATATTCGTAATGCAGGCCGGCATCATTCGGCGCGGCACGCAAAGCGGCCTGATAGGCGCGGTGGCTTTCCAGGAAACGGTCGGCATGGAAATAGGCATTGCCGAGACGGCGCAGGATTTCCGGATCATCCGGCTTCTGTTCCAGCGCGCGTTCGCAGGCGGCGGCATCGCCGGCTTTGATCCCGGCCTCGCAACGCTCCAGCCAGTCGGCGGCCAGGGCGGGCTGGCCGAGCAGCAGCAGGCAGGCGAGGGCAGCCAGGCGTTTCATGGCGTCACAGAAAGCCCTTGATCTTCGCTGCCATGTCGATGATCGCATCGCGGTCGCCCGGTGTCAGGCTCCAGTTGAGCTTGGCATTATCGCCCTTGTGCCGTGGCAGCACATGCACGTGGTAGTGCAGCACCGACTGCGCCGCCCCCGGCCCGTTCGACTGCACGATGTTGAGGCCGTCCGGCGTGGTGGCCTGCTGCACCGCGCCGGCGATGCGCTTGGCCAGCTTGGCCACGGCACCGACGGTTTCGGCCGGCGTGCTGAACAGGTCAGGGTGATGCTCCTTGGCGATCACCAGGGCATGGCCCGGCGCAAAGGGATTGATGTCCATGATGGCGAGGCAATGCTTTTCCTCGGCGAGTTTGATGCTCGGGATCTCTCCCGCCACGATCTTGCAGAACACGCAATTGTCGCCGCTCATTTTCCATCCCCAGGGCGTCACCCCCGGACTTGATCCGGGGGGCTCATTGAGATTGAGATGCGCGGGTCAAGCCCGCGCATGACGACGATACCGCCAAGCCGGCAAGCTTTCACTCACTTTCCGCTGAGCTGTCCGCATGTCGGAAGGGGGAATGCTCATCCAGTGCCGCGATCAGGCCCTGCATATGGGCGCGCTCCTGGTCCAGGAAGTTCGCCACGGCGCGGCGGAAGCCGGGATCGGGAATGTAGTGCAGCGAATGGATCGGGCTCGGCAGATAGCCGCGCGCCAGCTTGTGCTCGCCCTGGGCGCCGGCCTCGACACGCTTGAGGCCGTGACGGATGGCATAGTCGATGGCCTGGTAGTAGCAGCATTCGAAATGCAGGAAATTATGCTGCTCGATGCAACCCCAGTTGCGGCCATAGAGCGTGTCGCTGCCCAGCATGTTCCAGGCGCCGGCGATCCAGCGGCCTTCGCGCTTCGCCAGCACCAGCACCACGCGCTCCGGCATCGCCCGGTGCAGGCGGCGGAAGAAATCGCGGTTCAAGTATGGCTGGCCCCATTTGCGGCTGCCGGTATCCATGTAGAATTCGAAGAAGGCGTCCCAATGCTCATCAAGCAGTGCGGCGCCCGAGAACGCCTCGATCTCGATGCCATCGCTCACCGCTTCGCGCCGCTCGCGCTTGATCGCCTTGCGCTTGCGCGAGGCAAGTGCTGCCAGGAAAGCATCGAAATCGGCATAGCCGTCATTCTGCCAGTGGAACTGTTCCCCTAGGCGATGCAGCAGGCCGGTGCTCTCGCCCCAGTCCTTCTCGGCTTCGGTGACGAAGTTGACATGCAGCGAGGAGAGTTTGTGGCGCTTGACGATTTCCAGCGCGCCCTGCAGCAGCGCGCCGCGCACGGCTTCCGGGTCATGGCCCGGCGCAACCAGGAAGCGCGGGCCGGTCACCGGCGTGAACGGCACCGCCGACAGCAGCTTCGGATAATACTGCCCGCCGGCGCGTTCATAGGCATTCGCCCAGCCCTGGTCGAAGATGTATTCGCCCTGGCTGTGGCCCTTGAAATACAGCGGCATGGCGCCCACGGCTTTGTCGCCATCCTCCACCACCAGATGCGTCGGCTGCCAGCCGTGGCGCGGTGCGACGCAGCCTGATTGCTCCAGCGCCAGCAGGAAGCCATGCAGCAGGAAAGGGTTATCCGTGCCGGCGCAGGCATCCCAAGCCACCGCCGGCATATTGGCGATGCCGCCAATCGACCGGACGGTGAGGCTGCTCACTTCGTGGATAGCTCCTCGAAGATGATGTTGTCGGCATGGGCGGCGGCGCGGGCGCGCTGCTCCTTGCTGCGCACCGTCCAGCTGATCACCGGCAGGTTATGGGCGCGGTAGCGCGCGGTGAGCGGCGCCGGCAGGTCGTTCACGTCATAGGCCAGGAACATCGGCTCGCCATGGAAGCGGTTCAGCATCCAGCGCAGGCCGAGCTTCTGATACCAGTTCAGGTTCTTGCCCATCTCGGCGAGCGCGCAGGCGATCTGGCCGCGCACGAATTGCGGGGCATGGTCGCGGAACCAGGCAACGGTGCGCGGGCTGAAGGATTGCACCGCCACGGGGCCGGGATAATGCCGCAGCATGTTGGCGACCGCCTGCTCGAGTGCGCCGGCGGGGTCGGCATTGTCTTTCTTGATCTCGACCAGCAAAGGCACGCGGCCCTGCACCAGGTCGAGCACATCATTCAGGCTCGGCACTGTCTCGGTGGTGCCGAGGATGGTTTCGCGCTTGAGCGCCGCCAGGCTCATTTCCGACACGCGGCCGGACTTGCCGCAGAGGCGGTCGAGCACGGCATCATGGAAAACCACCACCTGGCCGTCGCCGGTGATGCGCACGTCCAGTTCGATGGCATAGCCGTTGTCGATTGCGTGCTGGAAGGCAAGGCGCGAATTTTCCGGCACGCCCTTGGCGATGTCATGCAGGCCGCGATGCGCCACCGGCGTCTTCAAGAGCCATTTCGGGGGGGCTTCGGTCATTGCGTTTGCCTACTCGCGGATAAGGAACACGGCGTCAGCTTCCACCGTGATGTCGAAGGGCAGGGACGGTGCCGAGATCGCGGTGCGCGCGGGCCGGCCCGGTTCGCCAAACACTTCCTGCAACAGATCGGTGATGCCGTTGGCGACGACCTGCGCCTGCTGGAAATCCGGCGTCGAATTCACCAGGGCGAAAACCTTGAGGCAGCGTTCGACGCGGTCGAGATCGCCCTCCACCGCCTGGCTCACCTGCGCCAGCAGGTTCAGCGCCGTCAGCCGTGCCGCCGCCACGCCATCGGCCATCGAGGCCGAGCCGCCGAGCTTGCCCTGATGGCGCACACTCTGGCCCCAGGTGGGGCCGACGCCGGCAACCCATACTTCGCGGTCGAGCCGCTGCCAGCCGACATAGGTCGCCACCGGCAGATGCGCCGGCGGCAGCACCAGGCCTAGCTCTTTCAGGCGGGCGGCGATGCGGCCGGCCAAGATGTCAGACCAGTTCGAAGATGGCGTCGATCTCGACCGATACGCCGCGCGGCAGCGACACCGCGCCGACCGCGAAGCGGGCATGCTTGCCGGCATCGCCGAATACCTGCGCGAACAGGTCGGAAGCACCGTTGATCACCTGCGGCTGCTGGATGAAATCCGGCGTCGAATTGACGAAGCCGCCCACCTTCAGCACGCGCTTGATGCCATCCAGCGAACCGCCGGCCGCGGCGCGCGCCTGGGCGATCAGGTTGAGGCCGCAGAGCCGGGCCGCTTCCACGCCCTGTTCCAGGCTCATATCGGCGCCGAGCCGGCCGAGATAGCGCAATTCGCCGTTCCAGATGGTGATCTGGCCGGCGACATAGAGCGTCTTGCCGCTGATGGTGTAGGGGACATAATTGGCCGCCGGGGTGGCCGGGTTGGGCAATTCGATGCCCAGCGTCTTGAGACGCGCTTCATGGCTGGCAGTCATGGGAGATACCCTTTGCTTACTGGAGCCGGAATCTAGCCCCAAGCAGTCCCTGACCGCAACCGATGGCCGTTCAACTTACGGGGCGCGCGCGCCGCGTTTCCTTGTGCAGATACATCGCGCGATCGGAGGCTTTCAGCAGGCTCGCCAGGCTGGCGCGGCCATCATAGCGCACCAGGCCATAGGAAAGACCGACCGGCAGCCGGCCCTGGCCCCAGAGCAGGGGTTCGTTGCGGATCGCCGCGCAGAGGCCGCGCAGCCGGGCTTCGGCTGCCGCCACGCTGGCGCCGGGCAGCACCAGGGCGAATTCATCGCCATGCAGGCGGGCGGCGAAATCCTCAGGCGCTGCGGCCTGGTGCAGATGCCGCGCGGCATGGCGCAAAGCAGCGTCGCCGGCGGCATGGCCATGGCCGTCATTGATGCCTTTCAGGCCATCGAGGTCGAGGAAGCCGAGCACGCCGCCGCCATTCTGGCGGCGGGCGCGGACCAGTTCTTGGTCCATGTGATGCTCGAAGCCGCGCCGGTTGGCGAGGCCGGTAAGTTCATCGGTGAGGCTGACGCGCTCCAGTTCCTCGATGCGCTGCTGCTGATCGGCAAGCTTCTGCTCGCTTTCGGCGGCGACATCGAGGATCTGGTCGAGCAGTGCCAGGCGGGCGGGGTCGCTGTCGCGGCGGAGCTGCAACCGCAGGCGCAGTACCAGACTGGCGAATCCGGGCCGGGCGGCCCCAGATAAAACTGTATCTGGCAAGGCGGTGCCGAAGGCGGGGGCCTGGTCGGCACGCCAGTCGGCGAGGTTGACCGGCAGATCATTGGCTGGCAGGGCGAAGCTCATGACGAAACCCGTGTGACTTTGTTCCGGGACGAGCAAAGCAATGGTCGTGCCAGATAATTTTTGTTGGAAATTCGGGAAAAAAAATTTTCGCTGACCCGGCAAGAATTGCCCGCGGGGCGGGGCGGGCGGCAGGGCTGTTGCAAATCCGCAACCCCCGGAAACATATGTGAAAAACGTGGCATTTCGGGCATTTGCGATTGACGGGGCACTCAGCCGTCGCGTATCTATGAAGGTGAGATATCGACCAAGTAGTGTCGATGCCGATACCTTGAGCCTCGAGGGGGATGAGTATGCTGAAGAAACTGGCCTTTACGCTGCTGCTTGGCGCGGCTTTTTTCGCGCCGCAGCTTGCCTCTGCCCAGGGCTATAACGCGCCGGGTTCTTCCAGCGAGGCCCAGAAGCAGGCGACGGTAGTGATATCGTCTTCCAATGCCGCGATCCTAGCGTCCAATATCGGTTCTTCGCTTGGCGCTTCGCTCGGCGGGTCGCTCGGTGGAGGCGGCACTTTCTCCTCACCCTCAGGCACCATACGCCCCGGCGCCAGCCTTTCGCCGAGCGGCAACAGTGGCGTTGCAATGAATTCACGTGAATCGGGCCGTGCCGCCGGTGCTGCCGACAAGCGCTTCGGCGCGTGGCTGCAGGGCGATTACACCAGCCTGGAATATAACCGCACCGTGCTGGCCTTCGATGGCACCGCCTATTCGATGCTCGCCGGCCTGGATTACAAGGCCACGGACCGTCTCCTGCTCGGCGTGGCGCTGGGTTATGAATCGGCGGATATCACCACCACCTACAATGCCGGTACGCTTGAAGGTACTGGTTTCGGCATCACGCCGTTCATGGGTTTCGCGCTGAACAACACCTGGAGCCTCAGCGCCTACGCCAACTACACCATGCTGGAATACGACATGACCCGTACCGGCAACACGATACGTGGCTCGTATGACGCGACCCGCTGGTTCGTGGGCGGCGGCCTGGATGGCAACTACGCTGTGGGCCGCTTCCGCCTGATGCCGACCGTCGGCGTGCTGTATCTGGAAGAGAAGTCGGATGCCTATCGCGAGAGCACTGGCGCGAACGTGGCCGGTTCGACCACCAAGCTTGGTCGCCTGTCGTTTGGCGGTTCGGTCGGCTATGCCTTCGAGAACCTGATGCCGTATGTGAAGCTGATTGGCGAGTACGACTTCGAGCATCCGGATGAAGTGTCGATCGGCAACGGCCAGTTCACCCAGGTCGAGACCTTCGGTGGCTCTGCTGCTGTCGGTGTCCGCTTCTTCGGCGCCAGCGGGGTCTCCGGCCATGTTGAAGGCGGCTACAAGTCGCTGGGCCGCGAGGACCTGAATGTGTGGACCGTCGGCGGCCGCGTACGGATGGCCTTCTAAGCTGCCTCGGCCCTCGGGCCAAGAACAAAGGCCGGACCGAAAGGTCCGGCCTTTTTGTTTGTGCGCCCCGGATTTCTGATGCGGGGGCTTCTGATGCGGGTTTTTTCTCGCCGGTGGATTATCACCGGCGCAGGGAATCAGGCAGAATACGCCGCATGGCGAAGCCTGGGGCATTGATTGCCGAAACACGCGAGCGTCTGGCTGCCTATGCCGCGCTGCCGGTGATCTGGCTTGGCTGCGCTGGCAGCATGGTGTCGCTGCCGCCCTTCGAGCATGGCTTCCGCGCCCAGTCCGAACCGATCCTCTTCACCGCCTTCGCCGCGGCCGGTCTGGCAGCGCTGGTTCTGGCCGGCTGGATCGCGGCGGGAGGGCGGCCGAGCCGCCCGGCGCTGCTGCTGGCGCTGCCGGCCTTCCTGCTGGCGTTATGGCTCATGGTGAGCGGGCCGCAAGGCTTTGCGTTCGCCCATTGGCGCCTGCGCCTGCTTGGCGATCCCAGCTTCGGGATAGGCGCCTTATGGTATGCCGCCATTGGCCTCTGGGTGCTGCTCGGCGATCTGGTGCTGCGCCAGCCACGGGCACGCCAACTCGCGCTGCTCGGCGCTATCGCCGTGTCGCTGCCGATGCTCGGCGCCTATGTCGTCGAATACATCACTGGCACATCCTCGGGCCTCTTAGTGCGCGCCTTCTATACCTGGCCGGCATTGTTCCTGCCGATCTGGGCGGCGGCGCTCTATAAGGATGACGGGCGGCAGGGCCGCTGGCTGCTGATGGCGGCGATTGCGGTGTCGCTGCTGCTGCTGGCGATGAGCCGCACGGCGACGCTGGTTGGTGCGGCAGCTGTCGGCGCCGCAGTTGCGCTGGCCTGGCCACGCCTGCGGGCTCCACCGCTGACCTGGCTGCGCCATCCGGTCATGGTCTGGACTTTGGTAGCAGCCGCAGCATTGCTGCCATTGCTGCTGATCAGCCTGCCGGCGCTGACAGCAAACCAGCCCTCGCTGGAATCGCGGCGGCTGACCTGGATGGTGGTGCGGGGCGCGCTGGAGCATGAACCGGCGATGTGGCTGCGCGGCCTGGGGGCGGGCTCGATGTCCGGCACGCTCGCGGCCGAAACCCTTGCGGCGGGTTTCCCGGTCTGGCGCTTGCAGGAATGGGACTTTCTGTCGCGCGATTACTCCAATGCGCATAACTGGCTGCTGCAGGTGCTGCATGATGGCGGGCTGCCAGCCTTGCTGCTGCTGGCCTGGCTGATCGCCATGCCGTTGCGGCTGGCGCGGCCCGAACGGCGCGGCCTGGCGCTAGCCTTGACCGTGGCCTACTGGCTCGGCCTCGGCCTCTGGTTCGAGCATACGCTGTCGCTGGCCTTTATCGGCATCACCTGGGCGGCATTGGTGGCGCCTTCCGAGCCGGAGCGCAGCAAGCAGCGGCAGGAGAAGCCGGAAAGCCTTGGCAAGCATAGGCCGGCGCTGGCTGCCGCCGGCATCGCCGGGTTGCTGCTGCTGGGCGGCACCGGCCTCTGGGCCGCCGTGGCACTGGAGCGCATGTCGGCGATGTTCAACCCGCTGGTTGCCTGGTTCGACCCCAAGCTCGGCGTCAGCGGACCCGTGCCGCCCACCCCCGTTGATCCGCGCCGCGCCGATGTTGTGCTGGCCGACTTCATCAAAGCCCACGCCAACTCGCTTGTCTGGCGGCATCAACCCGCCAATGGCCAAACACTTGATACGGCTTGGGAGGCGCAGCGCAGCGCGGCGCTGCTTGGCATGATCGCGGCGCAGATCTCCCAGACCACCTCGGTGCAGTTTGCCCTGGCCAGCGAGCGGTTTCTCTCAGACCTGATGCAGCGCCAGGAGCTGGCCTCCTATCGGCCACCGGCGATGGAAGCCTTGTCGCTGTGGCGGCGCGTCGTCGAACAGGCGCTGACGCTGGCGCCACGCCGCAATGACGTGGCCCTTGGCTATCTCACCTGGACCTTCGCCAATCGCGGGTTCGACCAGGTTCGCGCCATGACGCGCCGGCTGCAGGCGCTTGATGCCAATGATCCGATCGCGCTGTTCTTCGAGGCCGGCATATTGTCGCAAAGCGGCAGCGAGGCCGATAGAAGCCAGGCTGCTGCCCTGCTGCGCCGCGCGATGCTGCATGACCTCGAGCGCTATTTCCCGCTCGACGATAATTTCAAGGCGCAGTTCGGGCCTGAACGGAAATAGACTCTAGAGCGGGCTTGGCGGTACCCGGCCCGCCAGCACCGCGTCGATGTTATCGAGCGCGGCGAAGCCCATGGCATCGCGGGTTTCCTCGGTGGCACTGCCGACATGCGGCAGCAGGAACACATTGTCGAGCGCGGCATAGCCTGGATGCAGGTTCGGCTCACCAGCGAAAACATCGAGGCCGGCGGCACGGATCTGTCCGGATTTGAGCGCTGCCAGCAAAGCCTCGTCCACCACCATGTCGCCGCGCGCGGTGTTGACGAAGATGGCGCCGCGCGGCAGCAGGGCGAGCTTTTCGGCATTGAACAGGCCGCGCGTCTCCGGTGTCGAGGGTGCATTGATGGAAAAGAAGTCGGATGCCTGGAGCAGGCTTTCCAGCGTGTCGTGATACACCGCGCCGAGTTCCTGCTCTGGCGGCAGGCGGCGGCGGTTGTGATAATGGATCCGCATGCCGAAGGCGCGGGCGCGCTGCGCCACCGTCTGGCCGATGCGGCCCATGCCGTAGATGCCAAGCCGCTTGTCCTTGGGGTCGCGGCCCAGCAGCATCGTGGTGTGCCAGCCGCGCCATGCGCCATCGCGTACCAGTTTGTTGCCCTCATGCGCCCGCCGCGCAGCGGCCAGCAGCAGCAGCAAGGCGGTGTCGGCGGTGGCCTCGGTCAGCACATCGGGCGTGTTCGTGGCAACGATGCCGCGCGCCTTGATTGCCGCCACGTCGAGATGTTCGTAGCCGACAGAGAAGGTGGCGATCACCTTCACGCTGGCCGGCAGTAGCGCCACCGCCTCGGCGGTGACGCGGTCGCCGGCGCAGACCAGGATACCATCGGCGCGGTGACTGCTGGCGCGGGCGGCGATCTCCTGCGGGCTCAGCAGCGTGTCTTCCGGGTTCGGCAGGGTGTCATAATCGCGCTGGGCGCGGGCTTCGACATGGGGCGGCAGGCGGCGGGTCAGCAACAGGCGGAAGCGGCTCATGGTCCCTGCATTCACACTATTGGGGATTCGCGTTATTTTTCCATTAGATGCGCGACGGCATGTTGCACCGCCGCAGCGCCCCTATATTGTGAAGAGCGGACGTGCCGCGGGCAAGGATTCGATGAAGCGCCTTTTTGCTTGGTTTGCTGTTTTGCTGTTGCTGGCTGCCAGCCTGGCATTCTCGCCGGCGGCCGGGCCGGTCCATGCCCAGGAACAGGCTGATCCCAAGGCGTTGCAGGCCATCGGCAAGGGCCTGGTCTCGCACCGCGCCATCTATGGCCTGTCCATCGCGCGGCATGATCCACGGAACTACCGCTCCGGCATCGGTGGCGGCCTGACGCTGGAATTCCTCAATAGCTGCGATGGCTATGTGCTGAACCAGCGTTTCGTGATCGAAACCCAGACCGACGATGGCCAAGTGCTGAGCGACATGACGCTCGGTTCCTTCGAGAGCCTGGATGGCCAGCGCTTCCGTTTCCGCCTGCGCGAGCAGTTGAACGGCGAGGATGAGGAAGAACTGGTCGGCGAGGGCCAGTTGGGACCTGGCGGCGGCCGCATCACGTTTTCCCAGCCCGCCGACACCACGCTGGACCTGCCGGCCGGCGCGATGTTTCCCACCGATCACACCATCCGCCTGATCGAGGCCGGCCGCGCCGCGCGTAATCTGCTGCGGGCTGATGTGTTCGACGGCTCTGCGGCGGATGGCTTTGCCAGCATCGGCGGCTTTATCGGCCGCACCCTGCCGCCCAATGCCGAGGCGCGGTTCGATGGCCTCAAGCAGCAGCGTTCCTGGCGCGTGCGGCTGGCCTATTTCTCCACGGCGAAGAAAAGCGATACGCCGGATTACGAGATCGCCTTCCGGCTCTATGAGAACGGCATCAGCGACGACATCGTGTTCGATTATGGCGACTACGCCATCCGCGCCACGCTGCAATCGCTTGAGATACTGCCCAAGGATCGTTGCTGATCGGGATCGTAGCCGATTGGGATCGCTGCTAGCTGAACATGAACCAGATCAGCAGAATCACCGGTATCGGCACGCCGACAAGCCACAGCAGAATATAGCGCATGATAGCCCCATGATGTGTGTCATCCGGGGTATCAACGCGGCGGTGGCGCTTTAGTTCCGCTCGCCGATGCGCCACAGCCAGGCGGCGCCGCGCACGCCGGAACTGTCCCCGTGAAGGTTGCGCAGCAGCGGCGTCGAGACATGGTCGCTGAACGCCCAGCGCTGCCACAGCTTCGGCACATTGGCGTAGAGGCGTTCGATATTCGACAGGCCTCCACCCAGCACGATCACATCGGGATCGAGCAGATTCATCACCCCGGCCAGGGCGCGGGCGAGGCGGTTTTCCAGCCGCTGCAACGCGGCTTCCGCCTGGGCATCGCCCAGTGCCGCCAGGGCCACGATGTCGCTGGCCCGGCGCGGCGTACCGCTGGCGCGGGCATAATCGGCCTCGAAGCCTGGGCCCGAGATCCAGGTTTCGTTGCAGCCCTGCAAGCCGCAATAGCAATCCGGGCCAGGCAATTCGCCTAGCTCCGGCCAGGGCAGCGGGTTATGGCCCCATTCGCCGGCAATCGCATTAGGGCCGAGCAGGCATTGGCTGTTCACCACGATGCCGGCGCCGCAGCCAGTGCCGAGGATGACTCCGAACACGGTGCGGTAGCCCTGGCCGGCACCATCGGCGGCTTCCGACAGCGCGAAGCAGTTGGCGTCATTGCCGAGTCGCACCGGCCGCTGCAGGGCGGCTTGCAGATCGTGGTCCATGGCATGGCCGATCAGCCAGACCGAATTGGCGTTCTTCACCAGGCCGGTGGCCGGCGAAATGGTGCCCGGAATGCCGACGCCGACCGGTGCCGGCGGGCCGAAGCGGACGACATTGGCTTCGCTGTCCACCGCCTGCACCAGATCGCGAATGGCGCGGATCGTGGCGGTGTAATCGTCACGCGGTGCGGCGATGCGGCGGCGGGCACGGATCACGCCATCGTCGCTGAGCGCAATGGCCTCGATCTTGGTGCCGCCGAGATCCACGCCGATGCGCATGGTCTAGCCGCTCAGTTGCGCGGCGAGATGCGGTGCCATCGCCGCCCAGGATTCGCCGCGATGCTGGCAATGCTCGGAAGGCGGCAGCAGCACGGCGAGGCGCGGATCGGCGATGAAATGCACCCGGTGCACATCGGGCGCTACCTCGGCCACCGAAGCATGGTTGCGCGGAATATCGTCGATGAAGGCGGCGCGGCGCGGGGTGTGACGCAGCAAGGCGGCCATCGCCGGTCCCTTGGGGCCAGTATTGGCAATAATCGGGTAGGGCATGCCGTGGCGGTGCAAAGCGGTGGCGCGGGCATCGCGGGCATGCAGTGGCAGGTTGCTTAAGACCACGATATCGGCGAGGCCGGCCAGTCCCGCCAGGGCCTCGGCGGCACCGTCCACCGGGTCGAGCAGGTCGGTGGCGCTGGCGAAGAAATGATCCAGCAGCGGCGAAAGTTCGGTTTGTGACACGGCGGTATCGTCGGCCTGGCGGCGCACATTCCCGTTCAACGCGAAGGAGGCCCAGTTGAAATAGAAGCCATTGGCTTGCAAATGGCGTTCGAATCCGCGCATGAAATAGAACAGCACCTCATCGGCATCGACCACCAGCAGGGGGCGGCCGGGGGTGAGGCGCAATTCGGCCAGTTGGGCGGCAGTGGCCGGGGAGGGATTCGCCGAAGGCGGGAGCGGGTTGTTCTCGGGCATGACTGACACATTATACATGATTCGCGGTCCTGAAACGGCTTGGCCCGGTTGCAACCGGATGCTACATATCGTTGAGATAATACGGATAGAAACCGCCCCGTGTGGCGGCGCTAGTCGGGGACAAGCCGGATGAGCAAGACCGTTCTGATCGTCGAGGACAACGAACTCAATATGAAGTTGTTCCACGACCTGCTGGATGCTCATGGCTACCAGACCCTACAAACCAAGGATGGCATGGAGGCCCTGGCCATGGTGCGTCAGCACCGGCCGGACCTGATCCTGATGGATATCCAGTTGCCCGAGGTCTCGGGCCTGGAAGTGATCAAGTGGATCAAGGAGGACGACAACCTCCGCTCCATTCCGGTGGTGGCGGTAACGGCCTTTGCCATGAAGGGCGACGAAGAGAAGATGCGCGAGGGCGGCTGCGACGCCTATATCGCCAAGCCGATTTCGGTCGGCAAGTTCATCGAGACGGTGAAGCACTTCCTGGACGCCAAGAACTGACGCGGTCGTCATGACTGCGCGCATCCTGGTCGTCGACGATATCCGCACCAATATCAAGGTGCTGGAAGCCAAGCTGACCAGCGAATATTACGAAGTCATCACCGCATCCAATGGGCCTGAGGCACTGGATGCAGCGGCCCAGGGCAACCCGGACCTGATCCTGCTCGACGTGATGATGCCGGGCATGGATGGCTTCGAAGTCTGCCGGCGGCTGAAGGCCGATCCGGTGACGGCGCATATCCCGGTGATCATGGTGACGGCGCTCGGCGATCCGGAGGACCGGGTGCAGGGCTTGTCTGCCGGTGCCGACGATTTCCTGACCAAGCCGGTGGATGATGTGGCGATGTTCGCCCGGGTGCGGTCGCTGCTGCGTGTCAAGCTGATGCTGGACGAGCTGCGCATGCGCGAGCGTACCTCTGCCTCGCTCGGCGTGCTGTCGCCGCCGGTGCCGAGCCTGGACGAAGATTACGCCAGCGCGCGGCTGCTGCTGGTGGAGGACAATCCGCGCGATCAGGTGCGGCTGCAGCGCATGATCGAAGGCCAGTTCATGCTCGATATGCAGGCCGATGGTGCGGGCGCAGTGGCCGAGGCACGGCGCCAGGAATACGATTCCATCGTGGTCAGTCTGGGCCTGAAAAATCCCGATGGCCTGCGACTCTGCTCGCAGCTCCGCACCACGGAAGAAACCCGCAATGTGCCGATCCTGCTGCTGGTCGGGCCGGACGATCAGCGCGCACTGGTGAAGGGTCTGGAAATCGGCGTCACCGACTATGTGGTGCGCCCGATCGACCGCAACGAATTCATCGCCCGTCTGCGCGCCCAGGTGCGCCGCAAGCGCTATCAGGAGCGACTGCGCCAGCATTACCAGCAGAGCATCGAGATGGCGGTGACCGATCCGCTGACCGGGCTGTATAACCGCCGCTACATGGCCTCGCATCTTGGCACGCTGCTGAGCCAGAGCCCGTCGCAGCATGGCACCGCGGCGCTGATCCTCGATCTCGATCATTTCAAGCAGGTGAACGACACCTATGGCCACGGCGTCGGCGACGAAGTGCTGCGTGAGATCGGCGCCCGCATCGTGCGCAATATTCGCGGCATGGACATGGCCTGCCGTTTCGGTGGCGAGGAATTCGTGGTGCTGATGCCGGATACGGCGCTGGAAGCGGCGCAGGTGGTGTCCAGCCGCCTGCATCGGGCGATTGGCGAGGTGCCGATCAAGGTGAGTGCGCCGGTGGGCCAGCTTACCGTCACCTGTTCCATCGGCCTCGGCTCCAGCCGCCTCGGCGAACCGGCCGATGCCTTGCTGAAGCGAATCGACGACGCGCTCTATCGCGCCAAGACCGCCGGGCGCAACCAGGTGCATATCGCGGCCGAGTAACCTTCGGCGAGCAACCCTTCGGGGAACCGGGGTGGGGGCGCGGCGGACCGGGTATTGGCCGGCCGTCAAAAACAAAAAGCAGATAAAATGAAAAACGGCGCCGGAAGGCGCCGTTTGCATATCCAGGCTTAAGTAACCAGCCGGTTACTTAAGCGCAGGCCTTCTTGATCAAGGCTTACTTGATCTTGGCTTCCTTGAATTCCACGTGCTTGCGCGCCACCGGATCATACTTCTTGAAGCTGAGCTTCTCGGTCTTGGTGCGCGGGTTCTTCTTGGTCACGTAGAAGAAGCCCGTATCGGCGGTGCTCACGAGCTTGATCTTCAGGGTGGTCGGCTTGGCCATGGGATCGATTCCAACAGACGGGCGTTAAAAAGTTGGCGCAGCATAGGGATTCGCGGCGCTTTGTCAAGGAAAGGGTGCCCTGCCGGGCGTGAAACAGGCGCGGGCCGGGCTTTTAGTGTTCCACGTGAAACAGACCCAGAACATCAGTCTTCCCTGTCAGCCCTCCCATGACACCACCGGGCGCCCGGCGCGGTAGCGCCAGAAGGCGGTGCGGGCGGGCTGGGACAGGCTTTCCAGGCCTTTAAGCTGGGTCAGCACGAACTCGGTGATATCCGCCAGCGGCAGCGCCAGGGCGTCGTCGAGCGGTCGGAAGCTCAGGTCGAGCAGTTCGCCCGAGCCGCCAAGCTGGCCCGAGGCGGCCTCGGCATCGGCGACGAAGAAGCGGGCATGGAAGCGGATCGGGCTCTGCGCCGGGGTGATGGCGCGGCAGAGATAGGCCAGGCCGGAGAGATCCGGCTGCAGGCTGCCGGACACCAAAGGCCCCAGCGCCAGCCCGGTCTCTTCCCAGGTTTCACGTGCAGCGGCGATGCCCAAAGCCTGCGCCTCACGGATTGAACATCCGTGTTTAAGTAATCTGCTTTCCGTATTCTTATCCAATGGCTTGTAGTGAGTATCTGACTTGTCGCTCAAGTCAACCCGGCCACCTGGAAAGGCATAGACATTGGGCAGGAAACGGTGCTTGCCGGCGCGGCGGCCGAGCAGCACTTCCCAGGAGCCCGAAAGTCGGCGGCGCAGCAGCACCAGGCTGGCGGCATCGCGTGGGCGTACCGGGCGGGTGCCGGGCTCGAGCGACGGAAAGCCCTGTTCCGGCCGGGCGAAAGGCGGCAGCTGGCTTTCCTGATCACTCATTCCAGAATTCCGGTCATTCCAGAATCCCGGTCATTCCAGAATCATCGTGTCGCGACCGGAATAGCCGCGCCGGAAATACGGGATGCCCAGATCGGGATTATGCAAAGCCGGTTCGGCCAGCCAGTCGGGCAGGCGGCGCAGCACTTCCTGGGTGATCGGCGGCAGGTCGAGCCGGACGGCATCGTCGGGCGTGATCCAGAGCAGGTTGCCGAGTTCTTCGGAAGGGCGCAGCTCGCCGCTGGCGGCGCTGGCCGGGGCGGCGAAGAAGCGGGCATCGAAGCGGCGCGGGCGCTTCGGCGGCGTCACCGCGCGGCAGACATAGGCCAGGGTGGAGGGGTCGGGCGCCAGGCCGGCGGCGCAGAATTCCGCCCAGCCCTGGGGCAGTTCGCCTCTGATGCTGCGGCTGGCCGGGCTGGCGAGACGCAGGCCGGTTTCCTCGAAGGTCTCGCGGATGGCGGCCAGCGCCAGGGCCAGGGCCTTGCGCGGCCCGGTGATGCGGGCGCGGGCAAAGCGGGCAGCGGTGGCGGCATTCAGCGGCGCGGCAGGACGCACGCGGTAATCCGCCAGATCCAGCCGGCCGCCGGGGAACACATAGGTTTTTGGCATGAAGGCATTGGACGCGGCGCGTTCGCCGAGCAGCACCTGCAGCCGGCCGGCTTCAAAGCGGTAGAGGATAAGGGTGGCGGCGTCGCGGATCGGCGGCGAGGGCTTTTTGATCGTTTCCGTCATGATTCGACTATCTAACGCCCGTTCGTGGAGTCGGGGCAACGGCTAGTTCGGCGCTTCTAGCGGTTCTTCTGCTTCTTGCCGGTGCGGATGCCGGCGGGGCGGCCGGGCTTCGGCTTTTTCGGCTTGGGCAGTTTCACGCCGGGCTGTTTGCCTGGTGCCTGCTTGCGCGGGCGGTTGCTGCCTGTGGTCTGGCCATAGGCATTGAGCAGCTCGAAGCGCAGGCCGCCGGTCACCGGCGTTGCCTCGACCAGCCGCACCATCACGGCGTCGCCCAGGCGGAACCGCTTCTTGGTGCGGCGCCCGACCAATGCATGCCGCGCCTCGTCATGCATGTAATAGTCGTCGCCCAAAGCCGACATCGGCACGAAGCCATCGGCGCCGGTCTCATCTAGTTCGACGAACAGGCCAAAGCGGTTGACGCTGGTGATATGGGCGGCGAAATCCGCACCCTCATGCTCGGCCATGAAGGCGGCAACGAAGCGGTCGAGGCTGTCGCGTTCCGCCAGCATCGAGCGGCGCTCGGTGAAGGAGATATGCTCGGCGATATTGTCGAAGCTGGCACGGTCCTCGTCGGTCAGGCCATCCGGGCCGAGCCGCAGGGCACTGACCAGGCCACGATGCACCAGCACGTCGGAATAGCGCCGGATCGGCGAGGTGAAATGCGCATAGCGCGCCAGGTTGAGGCCGAAATGGCCCTGGTTGTTGGCCGAATAGTAAGCCTGCATCTGGGTGCGCAACACCACGGTGTTGACCAGCCGCATATGCTCGCTCTGCTGCACGGCTTCCAGGATGCGGTTGAAGTGATGCGGCCGCAGCACCTGGCCCTTGGCCAGCCGCAGGTCCAGGGTTTCCAGGAAGCGGCGGAGTGAATCGACCTTGTCGGGCGAGGGCGGTTCATGCACGCGGTACATGCAGGGCGTGTGATGCTTCTCCAGTTCCTCGGCGGCGGCAACATTGGCCGCGATCATGAAATCTTCGATCACCTGATGCGCCAGCAAACTCTGGCGTGGCCGGATCGCGGCAATGGCGCCGTTCGGCGCCAGCACTACGCGGCGCTCGTCGGAGGTGATGCTCAAGGGCTGGCGGGCCTGCCGCGCGCGGTTCAGCGCCGCATGGCAGGCATAGAGCGGCTTCAGCACGCCTTCCAGCCACGGCGCGGCGCCCTCATCGGGGGCGCCGTCGATGGCCTGCTGCACCTGGGCGTAATGCAGCCCGGCGGCGACACGGATGATGGCGCGGACAAATTTGTGCCGGCGCTTGTTGCCATCGGCATCGAACCACAGATGCACCGCCAGCGAAGCGCGGTCCTTGTTCTCGATCAGCGAGCAGAGATCGGCCGACAGCGCCTCGGGCAGCATCGGCACCACGCGGTCGGGGAAATAGGTGGAATTGCCGCGCGCCCGTGCCTCGCGGTCCAGCCCGCTATGGGGCCGCACATAATGCGCCACATCGGCGATGGCGACGATGGCATGCCAGCCGCCGGGGTTGTTCGGGTCGGTGTCGGGTTCGGCGAAGACCGCGTCGTCATGGTCGCGGGCATCTTCCGGGTCGATGGTGATCAGCGGCACGGGCCGCAGATCCTCGCGGTCCTTCGGCGTCACCGGCTTGGCGGCTTCCGCCTCGCGCATCGCATCGCCAGAGAAGGCCGTGGGTATGCCGTGGGTGTGAATGGCGATAAGGCTGAGTGCGCGCGGGTCCTCGGCATGGCCGATCACTTCGGTGACGCGGGCCGAGCGCAGGCCGAAGCGGCGGCCCGGCAGCGGCTGCGCCACCACCAGTTCGCCGGGCTTGGCCTTGCCGGCATCTTCCGGCGCAATGAGGAATTCATGGCGCAGCTTGCGGTCGGTCGGCTGCAGCCGGCCTTCGCCTTCCTCGGTGATGCTGTAGAGGCCCAGCACCGGCTGCTCGCGCTGTTCCAGCACGCGGATGATGCGGCCCTGGTAGCGGTGCGAGCCGGCCTGGCGGATACGCACCAGCACGCGGTCGCCGATACCGACGGCGCCCAGCTCGCGCGAGCGACCGCCGCTGTTGGAAAGGTCGATCTGCGGCGGGTCGCCTTCGCCGGTCCATTCCACCGGGCGGGCCACCAGGTCGCCATCGCGGGTCTGGCGCACGATATCGGCGAGGCAGACTTCCGGCAGCGTGCCAGTGGGCAGCAGGCGCTGGGTGCCGGCAGCGGCAGGCTGCAATTCGCCCTCGCGCTTCATCTCGCGCAACAGGCCCTTCAGCGCCACACGCTCGGCCGGCGCGACATTGAACGCCTTGGCGATTTCACGCTTCCCGACCATGCCGGGATTCGCGGCGATGAACTTCAGGATTTCCTGTTTCGAGGGCAGCGGTCCGCGCGGTTTCTTCGCCACGTCTATTCCGCAGCGTCTTTCTTCGGCGCGGCTTTCTTCTTCGCGGCCGGTTTCTTGGCGGCAGCCTTCTTGGGTGCGGCTTTCTTCTCAACCGCAGGCTTTTTCTCGGCCGCCGGCTTCTTCGGCGCGGCAGCCTTCTTCGGCGCCGCCTTGCGGGCGGAAGCCTTCTTGCCCTTGCCGCCCTTGGCACGGGCCGCGATGGCCGCGATGGCGGCTTCCAGCGACAGCGTGGTGTGATCCTCGCCGCGCGGGATGGGCGCGTTGGTGTCGCCGTGCTTCAGGTATGGTCCGTAGCGGCCATCAATCACGTTCACCGGCTCGCCATCTGCCGGATGCGCGCCGATGGTGCGCAAAGGCTTCGGCTCCGGTCGCTTGCGGCCCGGACCGCGCGCGGCGGCAGCGGCGATCTTCTCGACCGCATGATTGATGCCGATTTCCAGCGCCTCCATGGCGTCTTTCAGCTTGGCATACTTGCCGTCATGCAGCAGGTAGGGGCCAAAGCGGCCGAGGCCGGCGAGAATCTCTTTCTGCGTTTCCGGGTGCAGGCCGACGACGCGCGGCAGCGCCAGCAGCTTCAGCGCCAGTTGCAGCGAGATTTCCTCGCCCTGCAAGCCCTTGGGCAGCGACGCGCGTTTCGGCTTGGTCTTGGCCTTGCCTTCGCCTTCGGCCTCGCCGAGCTGCACATAGGGGCCGAACGGACCCTGGCGCAGCGTAACCGGCACGCCATTCTCGTCCTCGCCCAGTACCTGCGGGCCGGAGAGCGCCATCTCGTCGCCATTGCCGTTGCCGGCGGAAAGCGGCCGGGTGTAGCGGCATTCCGGGTAATCCGAGCAGCCGATGAAGGCGCCGGTGCGGCCGGCCTTGATACCCAGCGCGCCCTTGTTGCAGGCCGGGCAGAGGCGCGGGTTGCGGCCATCTTCGCGCGCGGGGAAGAAATGATGCTCCAGCATCGCATTGATGGCATCCAGCACTTCGCCGCGCCGCCCCATCTTCTCGTCGATGCGGGTGATGGCATCCTTCACCGAGGTATGATCATCGCTGCCCTGGCTGAAATCGCGCCAGAAATCCTCCAGCACCTTCTTCCAGTCGAGCTTGTGCTCGGCGATCTCGTCGAGCTTCTCTTCCAGATTGGCGGTGAAGTCATAGGCGAAATACTGGTCGAAGAAGGAGACCAGGAAGGCGAAGGCAAGCCAGCCGGCATCTTCCGGCACGAACCGCTTGGCTTCCATCTTCACGTAATTGCGGGCGCGCAGCACTTCCAGGATGGCGGCATAGGTGGAAGGCCGGCCGATGCCGAGTTCTTCCAGCTTGCGCACCAGGCTGGCTTCCGAGAAACGCGGCGGCGGCTCGGTGAAATGCTGTTCTGGCTTCACATCCTGCGTGCTGAGCTTGTCGCCGACATTCAGCTTCGGCAGGCGCGCGCCTTCCTCGTCATCGCCGCTCTTGTCGTCGGTGCCTTCCTCGTAAAGCTTGAGGAAGCCGGGCGAGAGCACAACGGTGCCGGTGGCGCGGAAAGTGCCGGTATTGGCGCCATCCTTGATGTCGATGCTGGTGCGCTCGAGTTCGGCGCTTTCCATCTGGCTTGCCAGCGCGCGGGTCCAGATCAGTTCGTAGAGCTTGAGCTGGGCATCGTCGAGATAGCGCGCCACGGCGCGCGGGCGGCGGCGGAAGTCTGTGGGGCGGATCGCCTCATGCGCTTCCTGGGCGTTCTTCTGCTTCGACTTGTAGACGCGCCAGCTCTGCGGCACCGCCTCGCGGCCGAAATCCTCGGCGATCACGTCGCGCGCCGAGCGGATGGCCTCGTCGGCCATGCTGACGCCATCGGTACGCATATAGGTGATCAGGCCGGTGGTCTCGCCGCCGATATCGACGCCTTCATAGAGGCGCTGGGCGAGCTGCATGGTGAACTGCGCCGAGAAGCCGAGCTTGCGCGCGGCTTCCTGCTGCAGGGTCGAGGTGGTGAAGGGCGGGTAGGGATTGCGCCGCGCCGGCTTGATCGAGACATCGGCGACCGAGTAGGCGAGGTTGGCGAGCTTCGCCACCGCCGCATGGGCCTTGTCGCCATTGTCGAGGTCGAACTTGTCGAGTTTCTTGCCCGCCAGTTCCACCAGGCGGCTGGATACCTTCTGGCCGGCGGCATTGAGGAACTCGGCGGAAATCGTCCAGTATTCGCGGGCGCGGAAGGCCTCGATCTCGGTCTCGCGCTCGCAGATCAGGCGCAACGCCACCGACTGCACGCGGCCGGCGGATTTCGCCGCCGGCAGCTTGCGCCACATGACTGGCGAGAGCGTGAAACCGACCAGGTAATCCAGCGCGCGGCGGGCCTGCTGGGCATTCACCAGGTCCATGTCGATGTCGCGCGGGTTGCGCATCGCATCGGTTACGGCGGACTTGGTGATCTCGTTGAACACCACGCGGCTGACCGCCTTGCCCTTCACCGCCTTCTTGGCTTCCAGCGCTTCCAGCACATGCCAGGAAATCGCCTCGCCCTCGCGGTCGGGGTCGGTCGCCAGGATCAGGCTGTCGGCATCTTTGAGCGCCGTGGCGATGGCCCGCATCGACTCGTTGCCGCGCCCGGACATCTCGTAATGCATCACGAAATCCTTGTCCGGTTCCACCGAGCCGTCCTTGGCCGGCAGGTCGCGGACATGGCCAAAGGAGGCCAGCACACGGTGGCCGGGACCGAGGTATTTCTCGATGGTTTTGGCCTTGGCAGGGCTTTCGACGACGACAACTTTCATCGGGTCCGGGGCATCTCAAATAGGCGCCGGCGGGGAGTGCCAGCGGGTGTTAACGGCGGCCAGAACATGGGCAAAAGCCGGGCCGCTGTCAAATCGAACCGCTTTGGCGATGCCGTTACTTGGCCGGTTCTTCAACCGTTTCAAGGGGATAGGCGCCAACCAGGAGCATCCGCACCGACTCAGCCCCGCCCGTGAGCGGTAGCACCAGGCGTTCCCAGGTGCGTTCCACCTGCCAAGCCGAGCGTTTGTCGCGCGAGGTATAGTCGAAGGTGGCGGTATATTGGCGCGAGAGCGGGATGCCGGCACGCACGGCAGCGGCGTATTCGGTGCGCAGCAGCAGCGCCTGCTGCTGCGGCAGGGCGGAGATCGACTGGCCGGTCATGTCGACCTTGAACTGGTCAACAAAAGCCGAGCCGTACAGCCTGTATATATAGTCATCCTCGCCGCTGCGCTCGACCAGCATCAGGTTCCCCAGCCAGGGCCGCATCTCGATCGGGTCGATATCGGCGCGGTCGGGCAGGGGCCGGCCCTGCCGCTTGCCGTCCCAATAGGCGTAAAGCGAGCGCAAGAGCGGCAGGGTCAGGACGGGTGCCGGGTCGGCCATCGGCTGTTCCGAATCCTTTCACTTCCGATGCCAGCCAGAAGGCGGCGAATCGGGCGATTCATACTTTATTAACTATAACCCGATTGGCCGTCCGGAAGATACCTTGGGGCAGGTCGCCATGAGCTGCCGGTGCAACGCCGGGCATTGGAAATACCCGCATGAATCGGCGTGGGCGCATGGCTTGCGACTCATGATCCGCAGCATTGCCGGCTGGCGCTTCAGATAATGTTTATACGGAAATAATTCAATTAAGAATGCTTCTTAATTGCTAGATAAATATGACAATAACTATTAAAAGCAATTTGATAATGAGCAGCGGGGGCAATAATTTTCGCTGTTTTTCAGTAAAAATAATCTCGAAGGGGAAGTTATGCGGACGTTTGGTAAGCTCGGTCTGTCGGTGGGGTTGCTGGCACTTTACGGAGCGGATAGTTGGGCACAGCAGGCAGGGAGCAGTACCAGCCCGACGGTGCTGCCGACGGTGACGGTGGAAGGTGAAGCGATCAACACCGCCGCGCAGCGCGCCATCGAGGACAAGCGCGCCGCGCCGAACGCCATCACCGTGATCGAGGCTGAGCAGCTCAACCAGTTTGGCGACCAGCCGCTCGGCGACGCGCTGCGCCGCCTGCCGGGCGTCAGCTTCCCGGGTGGCAACCGTGCCCGTGACGTGCAGTTGCGTGGCGTCGGCGTGGAATATTCCCAGGTGCTGGTGAATGGCCGCGCCCTGATCGACGGCAATTCCAAGCGCAGCGTGCAGGTCGACCGCATCCCCAGCTCGATGGTGGAGCGGGTGGAGATCATCCGCGCGCCGCTGGCCAGCATGGATGGCCAGGGTTCCGCCGGCACGGTCAACATCATCCTGAAGAACCAGAATTTCACCTCGCGCGGCGAGGTCGGGGCCGGTGTCGGCTATCAGGATGAAAATGGCCCGCTTGGCGATGCGACTTTCCTGCAGGCCTTCGAAGCGGGTCCGCTGCGCGCGGTTCTGTCCGGCGGCGTGCAGCGCCAGCGCCGCAACGAAAGCAAGGATACCTACAATTACACCGGCGCCGGCGCCGCCAATGGCGGTACGTTGGAAAAGAACGAACGCCGCTTCGACCAGATCAACCTGACGCCGTCCTTTGAACTCAGTGCCGGCGATCAGGATACGCTCCGCTTCGAGCCGAGCTACCTGCGCACCCGCGAATTGCGCGACGACGTATCGACCGCCTTGCTTGCCAACCAGGTGACGGTGAACAACCGCGAAGTGGAGAAGCGCACCCGCGAACGCGAGAATTACGGCCTCTATGGCGCCTGGACGCATGATTTCAGCACGGCTACCGACCTGACGCTGAGCCTGGATTACCAGCAGGCGACCGAAGATACTTTGCGTCGTGCGGTGCGCTACACCGCTGCCGGCGTGCCGAACCGGGTACGCAACCGCACCGAAATCATCGAGCTGGAACGCTACAATCCGGCCCTGGTGCTGGGCCACAAAATCGATGGCCATGAGCTGAAAGTCGGCAGCGACTATTCCTTCTCCACCCGCGACGAGGATAACAGTTCGGTCACCAACGGCGTGGTCGATGCAGCGAACCAGACGCGCCGCTACGGCATCGAGGAGACGCGCTGGAACGCCTTCGCGCAGGACAGCTTCCGCATCACCGCCAACGACCGCCTGACCTATGGCGTGCGCGTGGAGGATACCACCACCAAGACGGCGGATTTCTTCGGCGTCAGCCGCGAGCGCGACAATTTCTTCGTGCTGCCGTCGCTCAACTACGTCCACAGCTTTGCCGGCGACCTGGATTTCCGCACCGGTATCGCGCGCACGCTGCGCCGGCCAGACCTGCGTGAATTGTCGCCGAGCGTCGCCACCGCCGGCGGCACCGCCGCCAGTCCCGATACCGGCGGCAACCCGGATCTGGAGCCGGAATCGATCTGGGGCCTGGATTTCGGCCTCGACCAGTATTTCTGGGGCAATCGCGGCTTGGTGGCGGGCAACATCTTCGCCCGGCATTTCACCGACAAGATCGAGAATATCCAGGCCAATGAAGCCGGCCGCATCGTCTCGCGCGGGCAGAATGTCGGCACCGGCAAGATGTATGGCCTGGAACTGGAAGGCCGCTTGCCGCTCGGCTTCGTCGGCATGGAAAACCTGACGCTATGGGGCAATGCCACGCGCGTGCTGACCCAGGTGGAGGCCAAGGCCACCGGCCAGAGCCGCCGTTTCCTCGATCAGCCGGATTACGTCGGCAATATCGGCATCGACTGGTTTGTGCCGATGCTGTCCACCACTTTCGGCGCCAGCAGGTAACTGATTACACTGCTAAACACCACCATT
>VFQP010000250.1_pt1 | contig 128184 bp, 227 predicted proteins | sample 3512351 | NCBI WGS metagenome assembly VFQP01 (sample SAMN10412372, study PRJNA504923) | tailings metagenome | isolation source: Relicate 1 Philex TSF1 revegetated site | place: Philippines: Tuba, Benguet | collected 2017-08-29
ACACACACACACACACACACACACACACACACACACACACACACACACACACACAAATGCACACACATACATACACCTGTTTGCACAGCATCCTGCAGCCATGTGGTAACCGTATCTTGTTTATGCCCCGATGCACACCCCACTGTGGCATGATGGTGATGATTGTGCTGCATACAAACAATACCACCACCACAAGTGTGTACTCTCTGTCCCACAACACACACATACTTGTACACAGTCCCTGACACCCACCCACATGCAGGCAGTTGCGTGGTATGGTTGCATTATCAATACCCAATGCATCAAGTCCACATTGTAACACCCTTGCCTGACCATCATGCACCACCTCTGTGTTTGGGAGGGGTGGGGCATTGCTGTGTGGGGAATTGCTGTGCGATTGTGTGCACATGATCATGTGTGGTCATGTGTGGTCATGTGTGTGTGTACATGCACGTGTGTGTACATGGATGTATGTGTACATGAATGTGTGTACATGCGGGAATTGCATATGCATACATGCGGGAGTTGCATACACACCCCATCACACACCCCCACACCTTCATGCACCCCCAGTCGGCTGCACACGTGATTCATGCACTCCTCATATTCCTCCCCCTGTACACCTCGCACTCCATACTCCTCTTCCCACTCACGCCTGACGTGGGCCGGGGTGCGAAATGACGCACACCCTGTGAAGTGTGCAGTGTGCAGTGTGAGGTGTGAAGTGTGAAGCGTGAAATGGGAGGTGTGCAGTGTGAGGTGTGAGGTGTGAGGTGTGAATCGGCATGGTGTGGCTGTGAAGTGAACATGGGCAATGTGTTGAATATGTGTTGACTGTGCTGACAGGATACACCATGCATGCTGTAGGGTGAGAGGACACACCCAACAACACACCTAACAATATACCCAACAGCAACACACAATACACACAAAAAATCACATACAATTGATACGTGTCCCCCCACCCAGCCCTGATCCAGCCAACACCCCCACCCCAAGATCTCTTGTGGTTGTCAAAGCACTACACTCAAACATGGTGGACAGTGCCACACGCTCCTGGGTAGGTAGACATATTCAGATATGAGAATGTGTGGACGTACACAAGCACCCGTACATGCCCCTTACCCACAAACATGTGTGACTACACACAAACACCACTGCTGATCAATGCACACACCCTATATATAGAGCAATGCACACACCCTGCTAGCCATCCCACACACATACTCATCCCTCACATATTCACCCCCCCACACGCATTCACCCCCCCACACACACATATTCATTCCCACCCACATACATCACGACCCATCATGGCTGTGGGTGTCCATGTCCCTTTCTCCAGCACCAACACTCGCATGCCCGCCTTGGTCAACACCGCTGCTGCAACACCCCCACCTGCACCACTCCCCACCACCACCGCATCACATGTGACTCGACACACAACACGTTGACCATGTTGTTGACCATGGGGTGGGGTTGCTGCAACATGACCCTGGGTGTGGTCGTGATGATGGTATGTTTGTGTGTAGTAGACAATATACCATGTATAGACAATGTACCCCTGGCAGACCCATCCACCCTCGCCGGACACATGCAGCACCATGCCACACACACACATACCGTAGGCATCCCCACTGCACACAACGCATCACCCACAGCCTGTGCTACATGCACACCCTCCTCCACCCCCAAGTTGTATTTTTCCAGCACATCTGGTAGGTGCACCACCACCTGCTTGAGCAACGCATCGGCTGCCATTGCTGCGGGGTGTATGGCGCCAGGGGGGGGCGCGTATGCAGAGGGCCCCGGGTACCCGACAGGGTCCCACAAGGGGTTCCGGGTGTTGTTGGGGCCCGGAGAAGAAAAGATGGCGAGCAGGCAGAGCTCCTTGAGTGCAAAATAACCCTGTGTGATGTGGGTGTCGTCCCATTATCGCAGGGTGGTGCGGTTACGGTATCACATGGTTGACCACAATGGAATGCAATCACATCGTGTATCACACGCCAACTATATTACATTCTCTCAATACCTGTCGTAGTTTTGCAATGGGGCTGACACGCCATTGTTTGAGGACAGTTGTGCGCTGTGCTACGTCAAGTTCTGTAAACACGAGCACAAAGGGCCAACTCCATGTGATGGCAGTGCTGCCACACAACAGCAAGGTCCCTGCACGTGTCGTGAGTGACCACAGTAGTAGCTGTATGCTTGTACGGGCCTCTGCTGGTGCCTCTGCAATCTTCTCTTGCATCTGTATGTTGGGTTTGCCGTCGGCATGCGCAGATGATGCACATGGCGCTCCATCAAGCACATACCCATGCCACCAGGCCAGGGAAATCGCGAGCTCCCATCTCACAATAGGCTTTGTTGTTGCATGGCACAGCATCAGCGTCCAATCGTGGCCAAAATGCTTCTGCAATGCACAAAAGTACATTGTCAGATCCAGTTGAAACAACCTTGGCTTCCCCCATGATCGTGGTGATGTAAAGGGCAGTGCAACTAGTTGCAAAAACTGTCCATCACGAAACCATACGAGACCATACGACGTGTTGGAGTTGGGTTTATTAAAACAGTTGCAAAAACTCAGACGATCACACTGCACCCATCATCACATCAGTGCACATCACACAAAACTTATGTGATTCTCCTTGCACCACAACAAACCCTGCACAAACCATCATTGAATTGATCAGCCCCAATATAAGACACCCTAAATGAAGGGCCTGTTTAACAAAAAGTTTGTCAATAGCGTCGTGTCTGGGCCTGATGCAGCATTTATTGTAGAGGATAGGCTTACATCGGCATCTGATGCCAGCATCACGGTGTCTGCCACGCCTGGCTACCCAGCGACTGCTGATTGTATCGCATACAATGCCACACAACGATTGCTGATGGTATGGCGATGATGGTGTACACAGGTTGTTGCATTCCATCAACCCCAATTGTGTGCGCCCGCCCCACCCGCAGATCAGCACCAGTGCTGGTCATGTCAAGGTCATGGGCAAGGATGGTGTGGATGTCAGCATTGCATGCTCCTGCGGACCCACACTCTCATTACTATCTGTTCCGTTTGCTGGTGCAGTCGTACGCCTCTCCAAGGTGCGCACATCCATGGGGAGGTACACAAACACACAAACACAAATGCTGTCCAGATGGTACACACACACCTCCCTACCAAAGGCTGGTGAGGTGGAGCTCATTAGCTTGGCGGCCTGTGCCGTCGTCAGCACACTACAACACAATGACACGTTTACTGCGGCGGCAGTCATTGCCACGGGGCAGCCCTACATTGTGCTGGGCTGTGCGTCCGGAAGCATCCGCATTGCCAACCTGGTCTCAACCACAGGGGCCCCTTGGAAACCGGGGGGGCCTGTTGGGCAGCTGCGACTGGCATCGTATGGGGTCACTGCTGAGCGGTTGCAGTTGACAGGGGCCGTGCAGGGTCTTGATGTGCACAGCAGCCCGGGGGGGCGTGTGTGTGCAGTGGTTGGGAGTGCACATGGGGAGCTGGCAGTGTGGAACTTTCGGTACTGTGTGTTGGTTTTGTATGGTGGCAACATATGATTGCTGTACATCGAGCTTTATGCTCATAAAAAACCAACACAAAGAAACACACCCCATGTACGCATACAGGAGTGAGGAGCATGTATGTGGTGCAGCACCTTCCAGCGTACCTACCCTGGCAGTTGCGGGGGCCATCACCTGTGCTACATGGTTGCCAGGGGTGTGGGGGGATGCTGTTGCAACGGGGCATGTCAGTGGGTGTGTGTTGGTGTGGGGGGTACCAAGCACAACAGGTATGTTGGGGGTGGGAAGACATTGGTTTGTGTGGCTGTATATACTGTACACACATGCTGGTGTACATGGTGTAGTACATGATGCAATGATATGCTATCCTCACACCACGCTCATACCCACACATTTCAAAACCCGCACACACTCAACCACACCCACACACAACCACCCACCAAGGTGCCCCCCCCACCCTGTTGCATCGTCTGACATGTGTACAGTCTGACACAACACCCAACTTGGCACCCATACAAACCATGTGGAGGGTGGCTGGTGTCAAAGGACAACCACTGCGATTGCTGGTGTTTGGTGGTCAACCCCCTGATGAACCACAACTGTTGACCATGTTTGCTGTGGGGACTATGTTGGAGGTGTGTTGTGGTTGTGTACATAAGTGTACATACATTGCTGGGCATTACTTTACCACACACATACACCCTCTCTCACACTCTCACTCACAAACAGGATGCCACCACCAGCGACCACGACCCCCCATCCTCCCCCCCCCTCCCCCCCCCATCCCCCACCGACACCACCCCTCAATCCCTACATTGGTTTGGTACCATCGATGGGACTGCCCTTGTGGGGGAGCGCGACGATCCACTGGCAGCAGGCCCCCCCCAAGGGGCCCTGGTCCTCACCGAAGGGGGCCAGCTCATGCTGCACGACCTCGCACAGTTGGCCCCCCTTCCCCTGGAACTCCCCTATCAGTGCCTGGGCCGCCCCACAGCAGCATGTTGGTCATCCACACACGCACCAGTGGCTGCCTCACGATCCGCGCTGACTGTGGACGCCCTAAAGCAACACGCAGGGGCCCTTGCGGGCAAGGGGGGCCGTGCGGCGTCGAAGGAGGGCCCTGCAGGGTCACCGACAGGGGATGTCTTGGCGGGAGGGACCCCCGCGGGGGTGGAGGAGCTGTCGGTGTGGCCCCTGTACTTGACGGGGCATGGGGATGGGAGGGTGCGTGTGTGGGGTGTGGCAGCGGCTGCTCCACAGCTGGTCGCCATGGTTGAGGCCCCTGCTGAGACGAGGAATGCTGCCGTCGCTACTATACAGGTGTGTTTGTGCGTGTGGGTGTGGTGCGGTTGTGTGGGTTGTGGTACTGTGTTGTTTGAGTTGCATAGGATTTCTGCATAACATGTACAAGATATACATACACATACTACATGTGTTTGTATCTCATGTATCTCATGCCTCAAACAAGCCAAACATCCGCCCACCTCACCATGTATTCCTATTGTGGAAAAAAACACAGACCATCTACACAACACACGGGGCCCCTCCCCACTCCCTACTCAGGTGTGTGCAGCATCAGGCATGCTCACAGTCGGCAGAAAAAGCGGCATCGTGGACCTCTTTCAGTTCCTCCCACACCCTCGACTGGTGGTCCTACACACACTCGATGCCACTGGGGAGAGCACCGCAATTGACACAAAACACCTGCAGCAGCCGGCTGGGTTTCAGCATGTATTGCGGGGGCGCATGCCTGGTGCAGTGACAGCAGTGGAGTTGGCGTCCAGGCATCGGTTGTTGTTGGTGGGGGATGCTGTGGGTGCTGTGACTGTGATTGACTTGGCTCGGGTATGGGTGGTGATATGTCTGTGGGGGAGGGTTGTTGGGTTGTGTGTGAAGGGTGTGTATTTGACATGTGCATGTGTTTTTGGTGTGTGTGTTGTGTCTGTGGTGTGTGTATTGATTTTCCATGTGTGTGTGTGTGCGCACGTGTATGAATCAACTACATGCCACATCATCCCCATCTCGCACCCGCCCTTTGTTATTCACACACCATTTCTCAGCACACACCCATCACCCCCTCAACCCCCCCCTCCCCTCTATAGCCTGCTGTGTTGTATGCCCTACGTCCCTCCCTGGGCCCCATAGCACGCCTCTCACTTGTGTATAGTGTGCTTGCTGCCACTGATCGACGTAGGGGTGTGGATTCTCGACGCAACCCAGATGCTAATATACCCAAGTAGGTGTTGCTGTTTTTGTTGTTTTTATTGTTGTTTGTTGTTTGCTGCTGTTCATACAAGTGTTTTCGGTCTATCTTACCTCCATTGGAATAGGGCATAGTCCCTATGCACAACCCTGCCCATCACAACCCCACCCATCACCACCCCACCCATCACACCCATCACAACCCCACCTACCCCCACCTAAACCCCCCAACACCCACCCAGGCTCATCTTGGTATTGGCAGCAGCAGACAGCACCCTTCAAGCAGTAGACATTGAACGTGGTGAGCTCCTGGGCAAACCCCTTCGCCCCAAAACAGCATCCACGGACACACTGTGCCTCGCTCCTCTCGACCTGGAGGCCCTGATGACTACTGCTGTACACAAACATGTTATTTTATCATGGTCTGTGCCGGAAACGGTTCCAGAAGATTCCCCACTGGAGGGAGAGGAGGAAGGAAGAGGTGGAAATGAGGGGGGGGGGGATGATCAAGGAGAGGGGTCTGAGGAGCGATTGAGGCAAGGAGTACGTGGTATCCCACCGGAAGATTCCTTGTCATCCAGGCGTAGTGGCAGTGGGAGGGGTGGTTATGGTGGGGTTGCAACAACAGCAACAGCAGCAACAAAGGGGAGTGGGGATTTTGATGCGATGGGGTCCATGCAGGCCCCCCCCACTGCCTTTGCTGGTGGTGGTGGTGGTGGGAGTGGGCAATGGGGGGAGGAGGAGGGGGGGTTAGTACATGGACATGTGCATGCAGGTTCGCGAACTTTTTCATTTGACCAAGGTATGGTGGTGACCTACCAACGACATGGTGACATAAGAACAACATGGTGTACAACCTTGTCATGAATACACACATATGTCAACAACAAGAAAGCACATATGTCACCTACACACACATATCATCACACACACCTGTATGTCCATCACAGCCTCCTCCGAGCTGGGTGACATCCCCACTCACCCACCCACCCACCCCATTGGCTCACCCCCCACCGCCAGCACACCTAGTGGATCAGCCCTCCCCACCACGCGCAGCAGTCATGGGGGTGATTCCGCCCCGGCAAGTGAGTTCCAACAAGGTTTGACCACCGCCATGCAGTCAATGGATCTCAGTGACAGGGGGTCTGTGAGTGCACGGAGCTCTGTGATGGATAGCAGTCGGCGAAAGTCTGCTCGTGATCGTTTGACACAGCTGCAGGCGTTTTATGGCACTGATGCTGTACAAGGTAGGTGTTTGTGGGGGTGTGTTTGTGGGGGTGTTTGTGGTGATGTGTATGTTGTGCGTAGAAGCAAATTGCATAATGTGCATACGATTGTGCTACACACGCATCCTCGCTTGCCGACCCTCTTGTACTACACACCCAACACCAACACCCCCACCCCCACCATACAGCCGAGCGTGTTGTGGAAGAGCGTCGTGCGTCTATTGCATCAGAACACACCCTCTCCCCCTATGCCTCTGCCAACTTTGAAGACCTCGACCCCACAGACGCACACCCCACGATTGTTGCCTATGTCCTCGCAGTCACAGAGCAATATGCCCGGCTGTACCATTACGATCACGTGCGTACTGGAGATCGTACCGCAATGCACAAGGTGACGTTTGATGACCCTGTTGCTGCTGCTGGGACATGGGCTAGTGCGGCATGTGGGCCGGCGTTGACCTGCGTGACGGTCAACGGCACGGTCAACACGTACGCATTGCCAAGTACGTGGATGAGAGGCTGTGGGGGGGTGTTGTGTGTGCTGCGTGTGGCGTATTGCTACCTGAACGCAGTGTGTCTACTGTATTGCTACCTGAACGCAGTGTGTCTAGTGTATTGATACTCCTGCAAGCACTCACCTGCATACACATGTATTGATACTCCTGCAAGCACTCACCTGCATACACATGCACCCCACCCCCCTTGTGTATATATGTGCATTCCATTCCACTACACCAAGTGCGCATGCACACATAATATGCAATCCTATGAAACAAAAAAACTTCTCTTCCCCCTCACATAGGTTTATCTCCTGTTTCCTCCGCCAGCATCACAACACTCATGGGTGCCAGTTGGTCAGACAGCAGTGATGCATCATGGATGCACAACCTCAACACTGCTTCCGTTGCTGCTGATGGACAATTGCTGTTGTTTGGGCCATATGGGCAAATGCTGCGCGTGCAACTGGTCAAGGTTTGTTGGTGTGCTGGCTCTGTGGAATGTGTGTTGTAAGAGAATGTGTGTTGTAAGAGAATGTGTGTTGTAAGGGAATGTGTATTATTATTTATCAATTATTACAGAGAGTCACAGTGTATGTCATGGTGTACCATGTATGTCATCGTGCACATCATGGTGTCCATATACACACGCATGATCAGGCAGTCCTACATGATGATGATTGCCCATGATTATTTCCCACACACAGGATGCACCCCAGCCACTCCCATGTGGCCCATTGATAGACTGGGATATGGAGCAAGCACTGTATGCCTCTAGCACCCTACAACAAACACAGCTGCAAAGGGGAACAGCAGGAGGAGGGGGGGCATCTTCATCGGGGTCGGGGAGCCTGGGGGAAAGAGGGTCTGGTCAGCAGGAGAAAATGCAGGGGGGAGAAGGTTCTGTGGGGGGCCTGTCCTCTTCTGCAAGTACAGGTATGGACAACACTGTATTGTGCTACGTGTATTATGTGTATTATGTGTGTAATACTGTATTGTTGTATGTGTATGGAAAAGGTTTTTGGTTGTTCGAAACACAGCCTCTTTTGGGAAGCAAGGGAAATACTCCATACATCATAACAACATCATACAAACAAGTTTCCAGAGCAACATCATACAAACAAGTTGATGATACAGGCGTCATACAGGCATCATTTCCCCCATGACACACACAGAAATAATACCACCACCATCAACAAGCGGCAAGCAACCCACAAGCCTGTCTGCACTGAAAAAAGCAGGGTTTTCCACCTTTATCACAAATGTAGTCACCAAGGTGGTGGATGCCAGTGCAGATGTGGCCGACAACCTCAACGCCAAGCTGCTGGGCCAATTGGGGGGCGCTCGGGAGGCCCCACCACTGGATGCTGTGTTTGCCAAAACAACTGCATGGCCAGAGACATCCGCAGTGCCTGGCAACAGTACTGCTGCCAATAGTAGTAGTGTCAATACTGCGGCAGCGGCAGCGGATCGGAGGGCCCTGTTGGGGGGCCCTGTTTCGGGGGGGGAGGGGCCCTCTGGGTCGAATGAGCATCGGCTGGCACAGGCAGGAAGGGCGGTGGGGCCTGATGGCAAGCCAAAGGCGCGCACTGCAGAGGAGATTCGTGCTGCATATGGTGCCAAGCAGAAACGGTACTTGGGGGGGGGGGGCGCTAGGGGGGTATGATCTATTGTGTATGCACAGAGGTGTCAACCATGACCTTGTGGGTGGGCGAGGTCATTGTTGCATAAACATTGTGTTGAATACGTACAATGTGTTGAACATTGTGTTAGGCAAGCAACATTATGTTCAACACAAACACAGGGCTGATTCGCTGCAAGGGGTCATGGCAGAAAACGCTGACCTGCTTCGGGAGCGAGGGGAAAAGCTCAAGCAGCTGCAAGACCGGACAACAGACATGCAAAATGAGGCATCTGATTTTGCATCCATGGCTAAAAAGCTGGCAGAGAATGAACGAAAATGGTTTTGAGCTGGTTGGTAAGGAGAAATTGATTGCACCTGCATGAAGACCACCAGAGCAGCTCCATGGCAGCTCCTCTTTTTAGCCTACAAAGTAGACATATAAACGACATGCAAAATCAATCGCACGTCTTATTTCAAACCATCTGTCAAGTTAATAACACTCTGCGCATTTTGGGGTTGCAGCATCTGACGACCAGCAAACATCATCTAAACGCCACATCTAACCAAGTCTAACCAAGCAGCGCGAAAATCACACGGCATTGCAACAGCAATGTACACCGCAGTTTGAGCTAACAGCACGACGCAATTCTATGGGCAAGCGACCTATGGAGCGCTCTGGCAAACGTGATAGACATGCCCTAACGGTGGGCAGTGGGTGGCTGTTGCTGCTCTGCATGGTTTCACACATGCGCACAGCCTCAGCGTTCTACAGCAATTACACCGAGCAACGCAAATACCCCATATATCAGGTACGCTATCAATGTCTTTTGCGTTGCATCAAGTCGCTGTTCGCGTTATTGTTTATCCAATCGATCCCTATGAGTTACGTGCTGCAGTGCATGCAGCAATACATTTGGAGTGATGTGTCCAATCACTCTGGTGCAGTCAGTGCAACCATCCCGGACCCACGCAGATTCTGACAGACCGCTTTGGCTCTTCAGTGCCTGGAATTGAAGATGCGCCATGTCAAGCAATCAGTGACAACTACTGGTACGCTCATCATCATGCTGTTGGACATCATGCTGCTGTGTACACACCCACTTATACCACCACCACCCTTTTTGTGTAACAGTTATGGCGACTGGACAGGCACGGCCAATCACCTGCAGTACATTTACGACCTCAATTTCTTAACCGTATGGACATCCCCAATCACTGCACAAACTGCAGCAGGATACCATGGCTACTGGTGGGTACTGTTGAACAGTTGGGGCACTACATGGGGCACCAGTATAATATCTAGGTACATATCCACACCAATTTCATGATATCCACCAAACACAGGCCAAACAACATGTACCAACTCAACCCAAGCTTTGGTACCAACTATACTCTGTTAGGCATGTTGCAAGAAGCAGAAAAGAAAGGTATGCAGTATGTAGATGCAGTACATGTGGATGTACTACTGCAAGGGACAAACATGTCGTTTTTTTCTGCACACGCTTTTACCATCCACACACCTGAAAGAAGAAAACCCCATTCAACACACCACCCACACACATCCAAAAAAATATAAAGGATTGCGCTTTATGTTGGACATGGTGGTCAACCACAACGGCTACATAAACTTGGAAGAACCCATGGGGGTAAACCCATTCTACAACACCTCTGATTATCACGACTGTGCAGAACTTGCCCGTCAGGGCCTGTGTGATGCCTGTCAGGTGCCCTCCGTGACCAACCTGTCTGGTGGTGTGGACCTGTTTGTCAAGCAAAACACCATGTGTCAGCTGTCCAACCTACCAGACCTGAATCACACAGTGCCCCGTGTGAGGGATGGGTTGGTCAACTGGGTGAAATGGATTTATGGGCAGTATGATTTCGTGTCTGCCCGCTTTGATGCGATTGGGCACATACCACCGGTATGTGGGGTGTACAATACCAAGCATGTGTACAATGACCAGCATGTGTACATGAAACACCACCTAGTATACATGAAACCACCTCGCAATACAACCTCCCATATACACAGGACATGTATCCCCTGCTGGTCAATGCCACTGGCAATAAATACAGTGTTGGGGAGGTGTTTGTGCCCACCGTTGACCAAATGATGCCCTGGTATGAGCCCATTCGTGCACTGGGCCTACAGGCACAGCAAAACATGGCATTTTTCAACTACCCCATGGCTATGGCAGCACGTAGTGTATTTGGGTGGGAGACTAACAATTATTACAGCGGCAATCACTCGTGCACGTATGTTGGTTTTGCTGTGTCTAATTCAAATGTTATGATATATGTATGCACCTTGTCAGACTGATGTATGCACCTTGTCAAACTGATGTATGCACCGTGTCTGCACATGCAAGACATGGTATCTTGCACAGCCCTATAAACCCCGCCCTCCCTCAGGTTGCTCAAGCAAATGCGTGATGAGTTCATTAAAGCAGGTTTTTTCCTCCCTGCAATGGGCATGTTTATTGACAATCATGACCTAGACAGATTTGCATCAATCAACAGCTCTACCAGTGCCATGCGGTGTGTGTGTGTAGAGTGTTGTTTCCGTTGGGGTGTGTGGAATGTTGTTCATGTGCTGTATATTGTACGCACAGTGCAACATTCACAGAAATACATTGTACACTCCAACACACTGACAGGAATGCATTGACATTCACCTACTTTATGGAGGGCTTGCCGTTTGTGTATTATGGCACTGAGCAGTTTGCTTCAGGTATGTGCTGTTGCTCTTGTTAAACACACATCATGTACCCCACCATCATGTTCGTCCCCTTCGTCACCCCAACTCCCAACACACACCACACTCATCCTCCCCACACACCACACACCACACACCACACACCACACCACACCCAGGTTTCAATGACAACAGCACCAACCGCACCCCCATGTGGTCCATTGGCTTTGACACCTCATACTGGGGATACACCTTTATCCGCATGCTCAATTGGTACCGCTACGAACTCCACCTGTGGCAAGATGAAGGGGCTGAGTTTAGGGAACTCTACGTGTCTGACAATGTCTATGTATGGCAGCGTGGTGATAAGGCATTGGTGGTGGTCAAGAGCGGGATGGGGTATGAGCCTAGCATTCCCATCAATACGTCTGCGCTGCACCCCAACACCAATATGTGTCAGATGCAAAACACATCTGTCGGGGTATGATAGGGGGGGGGGAAGGGGGGTGTTTTGGTGTACATATGCATGCAATCAACAGGAATATGTAGATGCATGCAATCACCACATTCACCACAATCACACCACAATCACACCACAATCACAGTATTGCATCACCCCTGAGACAACCTCCATCCCCTGGCCTGAGAATGACTGGGAGCCAATGATCTTCATTGATGATGCAAAGCTGCACTACATGGTGTACTTTGAAGCCACACTGGAGGTATGTGTGGGTATGAGAGTGTGTGTGGAGTGTGTGTGTGTGTGAGAGAGTGTGTGTGTGAGATTGTGTGGGTATGTATGGTGGATGGGTGTGGGTATGTATGGTGTACTTGCGTGGGTGTGTGGGTGTATGTGTGATTTGTACCTCCTCCCTTCCAGGACACAAACAAAAACCACACTGTACATCACCTTGCGCAACAATCCCATCACCCCCACACCCAGATCATTCCCACCATTACTTCCCACCACACACACAGCATAACAAAAAGGAATGGAGTATTGCACTAATCACCACCATTTGCATATTAGTGGGCTCCACCCTATTCATGCTGCTGCTGGTGCACATCATCCTCCCATGCAGCATCGCCATCCACGCTCGCCGCAAAACACCCCGGGAGGACCAGGAAGACACTATGACCACAGAAAAAGGCACCATACCCACAGAAAAAGTGAGCAACCAAAGCAGCGACACCACAGACAGCACTGTGCTTGACAAGGGGTCGGATTCATTGGTGGTGGTGGAGGAAGGTGTGTGTCAGGGGGATGGGAGTCAGACCAGTCAATCGAGGTTGTTTAGGGTGGCAAGTGGGCTGCGCAGCATGTTGACAACCATATCGCAGAGCAGTGGAGATAGGAGCGTGCATAGGTACGTGGAGTGGGGGAGGCTGTGGTGGTAGTTGTCTACTGCTGTCGACCACCACCATTGATCATCATCACACCCCATCCTCACACCCCCTCATCGCACCCCCTCATCACACCCCATCCTCACACCCTCATGTTACACCCCATCCTCAGACCCTCATATCAAACCCCATCCCCACCACATCCCACAGGCAATCAAACTTGAAAACTGCAGTCATGGTCAACCCCCTACGAAGCTTACCTGGTCGCCTCCCCAGTCTGACTGGCATACATGACCCTACCCTACACAAGAATGATAGCCTGGAACCCCACATGTTGGAGTTTGTGTCCCGTGAGCTTCGTGTGGGAGGGGTATGCGGTGCATGGGTGTATAGTAGAGCTTCATGTGTAGAAGTGTATTGTGCACTGTATTGTGCACTATGTTGTTTTACTGTATTGTACTGTGGTACACTTCAAAGCCACATGACCATTCAAGCCACATGACCATTCAACCCACATGACCATTCAACCCATACAGATGAGTAATTCTGCCAGTGCCAACAATCTATTGGAACTTAGCAGGCATCAAACAGAGAGTGGCGCTATCAGCGAATATGAACATGCGCTGCCATCATTCATACAGACCAAGGGACAATGCAACAACCTGGTATGCTTGGTGTGGTATACACAATATGGTGTGGTATGCTTGGTGCCAGCAAGAATACAGCGTTGTTTTGGTTTTTTGGTGGAAACACAATGTTGACGTTCCACACACAATGTTGACTTTCCATACGCAAGGTTGACTTCCAACACAATGTTGACTACCTCAACATCCCTGCCACCCATCCCCTCCCCCCCTCCCCCCCAGGTGGTCCACGTTGCCCTAGAATACACCGTCCCCCACATGAACCTCAACTCTGAGCTCATGTTTGGTGGCCTGGGTAAAGTGGTCGACATCTTCCTGCGCTACTCCCACGACCCAGTGGCCCTCATTGCCCCCGTCTATGCCCCCTTTGTGCATGAGGATGGGGAGGTGCATCTCGGGAGCCCAGTGCTTACGTTTTTAGCAGAGGTGTATGATACTCGGGTGCCAGTGAGGATTTTCATGACGGCGGATCCGGAGGGTTCTGCGTACTTTTTCCTGGTGGATGCTGAGGTGTTTCGACATCGCACCAGGGGGAAGATCTACTCGTGGAACAGGTATGGGGTGTGGTGGTGTGTGTGGTGTGTATGGGTGTGTTTGGTGTGGGTATGGTGTGGATATGCTAAGGGCGAAGCCTTTGCATTTGTCACCCCGTCCTTCCCATACCTACTCATGCCCATCCCCTCTGCCTCCACAAACACACACCACAGTGAGGCTGAGCAGCTGACGTTTTTCAGTGTGTTTAATCAAGCAGTGGCGCTGGTGGTACAGACGTTTGACATTCAACGACTGCAGTTTCATGATTATCATGGCGTGCTATCATTGCTCTACCTGCCACCTGCTATGAGGCCAGAGGTGCTGTATGTTGCACACAATGCAGGTATGTATTGATTGTTATTGTTGACCGTGGTGTTGTTGACCGTAACGTTTGACCGTAATGTTTTGACGGTAATGTTTTGACGGTAATGTTTGACCATAATGTTGACTGTAGTATTGCAGGGACTCACCATGGGCCATCCACATGCACACCCTCACCATGCACACCCTCACTCACACTCTCCCCCCCCCCCAGATTACAACGGCTCTTGGCTGCTCACCAGCAAGCGTCGTGCTCGCTACCTGTATTCCATGTTCAACCTGCGCAATGACAGACACACACGCCACTTTTGTGAGCATCAGGGTCGATTTGACATGCTGCGTATTCTGGTGGAGTACCTGCTACGCCAACAGGCTGGCATGGGTGTGGTAGCTGTGTCCCCACTCTACGCACCCCGTGTGCATCAAAAGTTTTCCCAATTCTGGCTGTACGTGTGGGGGGGTGGGTTGTGGGTGGGGGGGGGGGGGGGGTATGGTGGGGGGGTCAGTGTGGTTGTGTATGTGGGATGAAACGTGTGGTTTGGTGGGTTTAGGATGATCACGCACACATGCTTGTCAAGGGCATACACAATCCTCCATTGTCACCACCATCATCAACCATCAATTTATACAGGTTGCCCAGGAATCGCATGCGTGGTGTACTCAATGGTATGGTGTAGACATGTGATTACGCATCTGTACAAGCCCACCTGTGACCTGTGAGATGAATAACCCGCACCTTGCATTCCTGTGCTCTGTGCTCCCTCTCCCACACAACTCTCTCTACACCAACTCCCCCCCATCATCTCAACCCCTCCCCCCCCACACACACTCAGGCATCGATGCTGCAGAACGACCCATGCCCGTCCCAAGCAACATCCAAGACCTCTTTGATGAGAAAAAACAAGCCAAACGTGCCTGGCAGAAATCCAATGGCCTCACAGTGGACGACAATGCACGAGTATTCACATTTTTGGGGCGCATGACGCATCAAAAGGGCGTGGATATCATCGTGCTTGCTGCACAAAAGATACTGAAGGCCTATCCAACGTGCCAGCTGGCAATGGCGGGGCCTGTGGGGGATGAGTATGGTGAAAAGGCACGAATTGGTACAGACAAGCTCGCCAAGGAGTTTGCAGGGCGGGTGCTCAACATGGCGGGGCAATATGTGCGAGGTGCAGAAAAGGAACAGTTGATAATGGTATGTGGATTCGAGGGGTGTGTTTTTGCGGGTGTGCATGGGGGTGTATTTTTGAGGGTGGATGGGTGTGCATGAGGGGTGGGAATGTACACACACAGGCACACATCCACATAAAAATCCCACCCATTACCCCACCCATCAACAGGCAACTGATTTTTTCCTGTGCCCCTCTCGTTTCGAACCATGTGGCCTCGCAGACCTGGAATTTGCCTTTGCTGGTGGTGTCTGTGTGGGTCACCGTACAGGTGGCCTGGGCAAGGTCCCCGGCTACTACTTCCAGGAGCACCTGGACAACACTATTGTCCTTGCATCTGGTCTAGAAGGTTCCATGCATCAGGCCATGCGCGCCAGCTGGGAAGAGGTACACACCCTTGCAGAAGAGGCTGCTCGAAAAGAGTTTCCCCCGGAGGAGCAGGTTGCGCGGTACAATGCAGTGTGGGATGAGATTCATTTTGCCTGGAAAAAGACCAACGCACACAAGCTGGCACTGCGGCAGCCGATGCCAAATGAGCGTAACTTTTTCGAGTCGATGTGGAGGATTGACAACTTGCCAGGGGCACGAAAGACGGAGTTTACCAACACAAGCGCACATCGCATGGCAACCAACATATTGCTCATTCTCATGCAGGTGTGTGGGGTTGGGTGGGTTGGGTGGGTGTTTGGGGGGCGGGGGTGTTTTGTGGGTGTTTGTGTGTGCACAGCACACCATGCGACCACTATAGTCTACCTTGTTGGTGTGGGGGCCACACACACCACACATACACACCCATACACACACAAACACATAGGGCTTTTTCCAGCTGCCGTCATTCATCGTGTTGCTGCGCTACCTCGAGTTTCTGCTGCATGCTCATGTTCCTACCACTACTGAAATACTGTGGGATGAAACGTTTACTGCATTCTTCCTGTACTTTGTGTTGTATGCTGCCAGCACTATAGTGTTTCAGGTTGGTGGGGGGGTAAGGGGGGTTATCCATGTTGTGATGTAGTGGGGGTGTATCCATAGAGTGGCGTGCTGATGTACTAATGTAGTGATGATGTGCATACACCACTCAATTGCATCTCATTGCTGGTACATCATCCATTGCATCTCTCACAATGCTCCCCATGTCACTCACACACACACCACCACCACCACCACACACAGGGATTTGCGTTCTTCTGTACAGCGCGTGTGTACATCCTCCTCACAGCAGCAATCAATTTGGTCTGTTCAGTGTTGAGTCTATGGTCTGGTTTTGTAGACGCAACGGGGCTGCGGGCCATTTTCATTGTCACGTCGGTGTTTTCAAGCATGTGGGCACCCCTGTATGGGTATATTTTCTTAGACACCAATGTGTCAGTGTCAGAGGTGGGTGTTGGCTTTTGTTGGTGTTGGCTTTGTTGCTGTTGTTTGATGCGGTGTTGTTTGATCCTGTGGTGGGGATCGGTATTCATGTGGCACATGTGTTGTTTCTGTGCAGCATATGTTTGTAGAATAACAGTCATCTAGGGGAATGAACGTACACATAGTAGACATGCATGTCATGGTCAACACACCACCGCCACACATGGTATACACATCCACTCATACTATCCCCGTCTACACACATTTCATCCCCTGACACACACAGTATGGTGTGTGGCTCATGATGCTCTCCAGTGGATTCACTGGGCTGCTTATCATGCTGCTCATGATGCTGTATTACTTTGCCATCATAGGCTCCTACAACCGGTATGGCTACTATAACCTGACCTATACTATATCTCTTGACTGTCTATGCACAGACTATAGAGAATCCCCATGCCTGACATTGCGCTTGTTTATGGTGTATCCAACATGGCATACATGCACCACCCTGGGCATCGTGACCTAATACACACCAACACCAATATGCAATAGTTCCCCCTGTAAAAGACACCCCCCCCTGTTCACACACACCCTGGAAATATTCCCTCCCCAGTGGGGGAAAGTAAAAGACCCGCCCACCCAAACCACACCCGCACCTATCACCACACAGTGTATATGAACTCTTCGTTGTGTCTGTCTTTGGCACCATTGCGTCCACATGCATCTTCATTTGGCTGCTGCAACGCAGTTCCATGGCTGCCCACTATGACTGGTTCAAGCTGCGCCTCTTCAAGGAGCTGAAATCATTTGTCAAACGCAAAACCATGTGGTGTATGGTGCTCCTGAGCTCCACGACCGCCTTTATGTTGTCCCTGACGAGCAGTGCAGTGTATTTCTTCCAGGGGGAGACGACACTGGCGCTGTTTGAGGTATGCTGCTGTGTTTGCTGTGCAAGTGGTGTGGGTGTTTGTGTGACTGCTGCTGTGATCATGTCTCCTGTGCGTGCGTTCTACGCCACACACCCATGGTACTACCACATAACCATGATACTGCGACCATTAGGACCACATGACCACCCGCACAGGTTGTCATTAATGCCTCCCTGGTTGCCTTCACCTTGATAGCAGGGGCCATTCTTGCTACACGCATAGGCCTGCGATTTGGGCTACGCATGTGGTACACCTTTGTGTTTTTGCCAGGTAGGTTGAGCATATTATGGTGTGGTACATCATGCTGTTTGTCATGGGTCTGACATTTTTTATGGTGTTTTATGGGTGCGTACATGATGGCTGTTTTCAGGCCCTCCATCTGCACATATCTCCACACCAACACACAGGTCCTGTATGGTTTGTGCTAACCGTCTGCGCAGTATGGTCCCCCCCCACCATCCTCTACATCATCACCGCGCTCTTCTCCTGGGGTCTTGTTCGAGTGAATGTGGCAGGCCTGCTTACCCTGCAGACGCTGCCCACACGAACTGCATTTGTCGCATCACAAGCCATCTACATCTGCTGTGGCTCCTTGTCGCTGGCTATGGGTGGGTTGGCTGGGTCGTATATTTCACAGGATTATGGGACCAGTGGTGCCAAGGCATGGTTTTTGGGCATCTCAGGTGTGTTGTGGTGCTATGTGGTGGTGGGTTACCCACAAGGTACACAACCATAGTGCACACCCATCTCACCACCACATGCTCTCCTCCAACAGGTTTCTGTGAGGTTTGTTATGCAATAGTGGGGGCACTCCTCTGCTGGTCACACAGCAAAGAAACCCTGGCCATTCCCTAGAAGACCTGCTGGCCATTCCATAGAAGACTTGGGTGTTGACTGTCCCACCTTTGATTGTTCACCGAAAAACACATTGAGAACCTCTACCATTGGGGACTTTTACCATACGCGACTTCTTATCATATGTTTAGTTGTGCACAGAAAGACGGATGCATGCTTGCTGTCCATGTGGCTTCCTTCAGCTGTACAATCGAATCACCTTTGTACAGGAGCCACATGTACACAGGGTACACATGCATAACAGTTGAATACTCACCTGAACACATTACAAAACACTCAATGGGGAGTGTTGCCTGACACCCTGTATTTGAATGTTAGTTTGGGTTTTGTTTGGTATTTCATGCAGGTTGTACTACAATACACTTTCTCCGTGCTGCGCATGCTGTGAACCTTGTTACTTGTTACATTATTAGTCGGTCATTCCTAGCACGTTGCTGGTGCTTGTTGTTTTCATTGTTTGCTTGCACGTTTGCCCATCATCATCCGTATGCTGCATTAGATAATACACTATAGCGTAACATTGTTTTCTGGTTTGATCACACTCGAGAAACATGCCACGTGGCAGCACCACACGCATACTTCACCCAAACAAAAACACGAAATGTATGTTTGATGCAACAAATGGAGGACGAATATGGAAATTCCTGCAAGAAATAAACTTTCGACGACGTTGATTGTACATGTATGCTACACCACCCCAATGCATCCCCCACAAACACATCTACCCTGCATCATCAAACCAAGCCTCTATAGCATCGTCCGCCGACACCCTCCCCCACCCCCTCGAATTACCCCCCTTGCATGCGTACCCCCCCTTCCCACGCCCCCCTTGCGTGCGTCCCTCCAGTTCTTCATATGCAAGTTGAAATCTCCGTGCTATAGGCAATGCCAGCCTTGCATCTTCCTTGGGTAGGCGTGCCCCGTCCCATGCACTGGGCCTCACGTTCCACAGCCACCGTTGATCCAAGGGCACCTCCATTATCGCTTCGGGAGGAACCCGGGGGGCCCCTGTTGCTCCCCTGGGGGCCCATGTTGCACCTCTTCGCGCACCACCTCGCAGTGAGTCAGTAGCGGTAGGAAGCATGCCCCTGTGTGCAGGTGGGTTGATCTCCACCCAGGGCGCACGCCTGGCAAGAATTTTGAGGGCAGCAGAGGGTGGGTGGGGCCAGCATAGGTAGCGCAGGTGGAGCAGGCCCCCCGATGGTGGGTATTGTGAGGGTTGCGTGGTGTTGTTATGTTGTGTGGATGGTGGTGAGTCATGGTGTCGTGTGCTTGCATACCCAGGAGCATCATTACTCTTCACAGCAGCGTCGACTTGTGCTCCTCCAGCATGCCCACTCCACACCGCTTGCTCCCAATCCTCACACACGTGCGCATCCTCACCATCCCCCAGCATGCATAGCAGGGGTGTGATGGAGCGTGGTAGCAATGAGGGGAGGGCCATGAGGGTGCGTTCATCTGCATGATCAGTGCCACCTATGAAGTGGGTGTGTGGGTGTAGGGGGTGTGGGTAGAGGGTGTATATAGTGTGTGTGGATGTGGATGTATGTAGGTAAGTGAGCGTGTGTATGTGGATGTGGGTGAGTGAGGCAAGGAGACCTGATGTATGATAGAGTGACGTGTGCACATACATACCTCCTCCCAGCACAAATCACATCCACATACACCTACCTACTCTCAACACCTCAAGCAATGGGCACAAGGAGGGCAGTGCTGCGAGTGTGCTGTAGCTGATACTGCTACGTGATATGTCGAGATATCGTAGACGTGCACCACACACTTTGAGGCACTGTACAATAGCACTGTGTGTGATGAAGTGTGTGATGATTGGTGTGTGTGGAAGTGTGTGATGATTGGTGTGTGTGGAAGTGTGTGATGATTGGTGTGTGTGAGGAAGTGTGTGATGATTGGTGTGTGTGGAAGTGTGTGATGATTGGTGTGTGTATATCCATGATGTTGTCTGCATGCACATGACATGATGATGCCTGCACGTACATGACATGATAATGCCTGTACATGGCACCATGTGTATGCTCATCAACATACGATGACCACACAAAAAGCATTGCTGTTGGGGTAACAGCTCAACACCCATTCCCCACATACACATAGGTATCCACCACCCACATTGGTGTCATACCGATCACTCAGAAAGGGTGTGTATGCGAGGTCGAGTGCCTCCCAGTGGGGGTCGGTCAACGCAGTCAACACATGCTTAGTCAATGTATTGGTACGCCGTGCCACTGCAAGCAGCGCTGATTTGGCAGCTGATGGAATGCACTGGAGTGTGTCTGGGGGCAGGGTAACAACTTGGTCCAGATGCGCTGCCAAGAGCTCTGGGTGTGATGGGTATGTGTAGTGAGTGATGATGCTTCTGTTGAACAGTATGTATTAATCGTCTTTCTTACCGATTGTCAGTGAGTAGAGTGTTGGTGATTGCATTGGAGGGTAAAATTGGGTGAATAATACGGTTGCTTCTTCTCGTGGTGCCAGGGATGGAATGTCAACAGTGGATGACTGTTGCAACACAGGTTCCTCCGTATCCTTGCCATTTTCACCTTCCTCCCAAGGATCAACAGGACTCATGGGTTACACATTTGTTGTGTAAACAATCAGAAACAACTAAATATAACACCCTCCCAATTGTAAACACCCATAATAATTGCGCATGATCCCCTTGCGCAGCCGCGTCCTGGGAGGCGCATATCAGTACAAGCACCAACTGCAGTATCATTGCTCCAAGTACCTTGCCGTAAAACGCCGTGTCAAAACCACAATGCCGCCCATTGCTTCCCAACCCATCGTGTTGACTGAAACCGAAAAACGTCTCTTTACAACCTTGCTCAATGCCAGCCAAGCATCCAACCTGAAAACTACATTACGAGCAGCGGGTGGATGGGTACGAGACAAGCTGCTTGGGCGTGATTCACCAGACATTGACGTCGCCCTCGATGATATGTATGGCAAGGACTTTGCAGAGCACGTCAACGAATACCTGCAGTCCCAGGGAGACCAGGTGCACACCGTCGCAGTCATACAGAGCAACCCCGACCAGTCCAAACACCTGGAGACAGCACGCATGAAGGTGCACGACATGTGGATTGACCTGGTCAATCTCCGATCAGAATCCTATGCAGCAGGGTCTCGCATCCCAACGATTGAGTTTGGCAGTCCAGAGCAGGATGCGCTGCGTAGGGATTTCACCATCAACAGCATGTTTTACAATTTGAATTCGGGGGAGATTGAAGACTTTACGAGCAGGGGACTAGATGATTTGCGGGCGGGGCTTATTCGCACCCCATTGCCTGCCATGGAAACGTTTTTGGATGGTGTGTTGTATTGGGTGTTTGTATTGGGTGTCTGAAATGGGTGTTTGTATTGGGTGGTGTGTGCGAGTTTGTATTGGATATGAATGAGGTATATACACACACAGCACGTATGTGCGTTGCATGATATTCGTTGCATGTCCCACACGTTGCATGTCCCACACGTTGCATGTCCCACACACCACAACAGATCCCCTTCGTGTGTTGCGTGCCATTCGCTTTGCAGCCAGGTTTGGTTTTCAATTGGATGAATCTCTGCAGCAGGCAGCATCAAGTACAGCGGTATGTATTTTGTGAATGTAGGGAATTTATAATGTGTATCTACATCTCTCTGTCTCTCTCTGTATATAAATATGTGTGTATGTGTATTTTCAAGCTGGGGGACGTGTGTACCCGCATGCTGTGTCTCCTTTTTTCCTCTCTCTCTCCTCTCTTTTCCTTATGCAGCATGCGTTTTCTTTGTACACACTTCCTTGTTGTCCCCATGTCTATTGCTCTATTGTTCCATTACACACAACAACACTGCATGTGCACCACAAACACACACACACAAAACAACATCAAAACCCCCGTCTCAACTACACCCGCCATTGGTCGCCGCCCCTCCTGCTGCTGCTGCCCCACCGTCCACCACTGCCGGAGCCCCCCCCGCCTCCCCCACCCGTGGCACCGTCTGTTCCCTATACAACAGCATGTATGCCATGTGCCAGTCGCCACCCCCAGCCAGTGTTTGCACCTCATCAGCTTTGCGAATGATGAGTGTGTCGTCATCAAATTGTATCCAAGTACCATCGTCCTGCTTGACCCATGCGACGTAATGCCCTGAATCCGCGCTGCGCCCCTTGTGTGTGAGCACTGCGTGAAGCTCATAACGCCCCGTCCTCTGCCCCGCATGTTGTCGAAGGAGGGTATCCGGGTCTGCTGGGGGTGCATCGGCCATATCCGTGTCCCCCCCAGCAGGGCCTGTGCTGTTTCCTGCTGTGTCTGGTGCATCCGAGGTGGTGGTGGTGGTGGTGGTTTTTTGTTTCTTGGCGGTCCCTGCTTTGATGTCCTCCGAGTGCTTGAATGCCTCCCGGGGTCCAGCCAGGGCAGTTTTGAGGTCTGGGGTGCAGAAATCATAGACATCCAGCAGCAGAGGGAAGGCCACCTGGGTGGTGGTGGTGGTGATGGTGGTGGTGGTGAGGTATGGTGTGGGGGGGGGGGGAATGTATGGGCATCCACAACCATGTGTTACTGCAAACAATTGTATGTACATTCCCTATGCTTCCCCTCAAACCCCCACAAAACACAACACACTTTGCGCAGGATCTTGGCCTTTTGCTGTGCCTCCACCTTGTAGAAGAATCGAACCAGCTGTACAGTTAAATATGGTGGTAGGGACGCAATCCGGGAATCCCCAGTAAATAGGACATCCCTTCCTACAATGTCTGAACGCTTTTCCCTGTCCTCTTTGAGACCCAGTGCTAGGCCTTGATGCAGGTAGTTGACATCAATGGAAATGTTGCATTTGAGAGAATACACAGTGTTGTCCTCCTGTGGTGGTGGTGGTGGATGGTGGTGGTGGTGGTGGATGGGGATATAATGTCTACACACTCTCTATGCAATGTTCACACAAACCCTGGGATACACCATGGGATACACCCAACACCACAGGATACGTTCTCCTTTCCCCATCATCCTCCCCCCCATCATCTCCTCCCCCCCATATCATTATCATTACACAACACCTGGTACCTTGAGCACCTCACCAGACTCTTCACACTTGAGCTCTGTATGCAAGTTTATGCCAAACAACTGCTTGATAGTTGGGTCAGATGATTCATCCTGGTGGGTGGGTGTAGCAGGTGTGGGTATGTGTGGGTATTGTGATGACCCCATGCATGTCATCAACACACCATGTGCAAATCCAGCATCATCCCCTATGCTTCTCCACCCCCCATACCACTCGCAAACACTCTCGCAGGGTCCACACAATTTGGGTATAACACTCTTCGGCATCCTGCTGCTTGTACATCCCCTGCTCCTGCTCGCCAAACTGCGGGTACTTTTCACGCAGCAAGGTAAGAAATGGATAGGGTGTGACTGGCATGGCTGACTTTTCCATGGATGCAAAGAGATTTTTGGTGGCCACAGTGAGACGATGGGCGATGCGGTCGGGGCGGGTGGGTACGGCGGGCCCCGTGGGGTCGCTTGGGTATGCACGCAGCGCATCACGCAGCTCGGGTACTGCATACAAGCATTGCATGGTGCTGTTCATGTAGCATGTGTTGCCAAGGTTTTCCAGGCCGGCACCGTATTTGGCCATGCCGGTCACATCCTGTTCCTCCTCTGGCAAGTCCTCTACAAACACGGGGACATTTTTTGGTGCTTGTGGTGCTTCGTCTCTTGATCCCATCATCATGAGTTTTTGTCCTGGTTTGATGCCCACAGTTGCCCAATCTGCATCATCTTTGAGCATCCCACCCTTGACCATTATTTTTTGGCGATCAGGCTGCACGCCCGTGAGGGCAAACAGCTGCGCCTTGAATACTGCGGGTGGCTGTGTCAAATCTATCGTGACATCATCAAACAACTCTTTTTGCCATTTCACCTGCACACTGATGCTGTCTGTTGTTGTCATGCTGTCTTGATGTATTGATATATTGCTGGATCGTATTGATATAATAGATATGATAGTTGTTTTATGGGGGATTTTGTTTTTTCCTGTGAGAGTGTGGACACCACCACCACAGGTGCGAGAGGCTCTCACTGGCAAGGTCAGCAGGGAGCGCATTGGTGCAGAACTCGAGGGCATGTTTTCAGGTGTGTGTATGTATCCTCAATATCACCATCACTCCATGTGGAGTTCCATCTCAAAACCACCCTCCCCCGAACAACAACAACAACAACAACAACAGGACAAGCTCCTGTGGAGGCAGTGCACTACATCCAGCGCTTTGGCTTGTTTCCTGCAGTATTTGCCCTGCCAGCACCTGTCAACACAATGATGGGCACAACGTATGGCACCCCGTGCTTGGCGGTGATGATGGAGGCAGATGCTGTGCTGCAGCAACTAGAGGTATGATGATGGTTGGCCAAGTGACATTGGTGATGGACATGTGAAAACCATGGGTGCGCCTCCTTACACACACAGGACCAGATGACACCAGAGGAGAGACGCCTGTGTCTGCTTGCATCGTTGCTCCTGCCACTGCGAGATGCTTCCATACCCGTAAAGAAGCGAGAGGTGTGTGTATATGTGGTGTTGGTACATGTGATGTTGTTTTTGAGCAGGGTGTTTTGCCCACACATCACACCGTACAATGTGCCCACCATCAATGCATATATTGACTATGCTTGCAGCGCAACACAGCCCCCTTTCTTGTGGATTCCACTATACCTCCTGGATCCTATATAGGTGCCTGTTCCAGGTATAGTAATCCGAGAAAGCCTCAAGTGGAAGGCCAAGGATGGTGAGAATGTACAGTTGATTCACGCTGCTGCAGAGGACTTGCATGCAGTGCACAATACCCTGCAGGTGAGGGGGGTGTGAGGGGGATGTCAAGGTGGAGTGTGTTTAACTGCCAGATTGTTGATGTCCACACCCTTGTACATCCGCAAGTACACGCCACCTCATGTACTTGCACTGCAACAACCCGGAATGCATCTCATATACAGGGATCCGCATTGGAACCTGTTACACACATGAGTGCACCAGAGGATGTACGGGTGGCATTGGGGCTGGCCTTGCGCAAAGCTGGGGCATTGTGGCGTGTTGGTATGTGACTGATGGGGAAATGGCACACCATATAAAACCTTCAATCATCAACAACCACACAGGCATTGTATTGTCCTCGTTGTTGGAAACTCCTGCAGCAGCACCATTGGGGGAAGGGCGCCCTGTTGCTGAGCAAGCGGATGTGGACGAGGATGCCCGGCAGCGGGCAGTGCAACGGGCCCTCAACAGGTATCGATTGCTGACCACGGCAGTGACTGCCTTTGGGTTGGAAGGTGCACACACGTGGAAGCCGCTCCTCGATGGCAAGCAGGTAGGTGGTTGGCGTGTGGTTTTGAGGGGTGCGCCTTGCACACGTTGGGTGCAACACAACAACAGGTGATGCAGGTGACGGGCGCCAAGGGGCCGGCAGTGGGTGAAATCACGGCCAAGGTGATACGTTGGCAGCTCGCAAATCCACATGGGAGCGTGGACGAGTGCATTGCGTTTCTAAAATCCGAGGGAGGTGGTCAGTAGCTTGCAGCCACCGAAAAACAGATCGTTCGTTAGATCCTGATTTGACCATAATTGAACCCCCCCAACACATACTTTTTCCAATACAACACTTCGACCCACCAACACGATGATGTGTGTAGCCCAAATGACCGCTCCCTCGCAAAGCCACCAACACATCCAGCACATCACCAACGCATTTCCGCCAATTTTGGGGGAGCGACATGCTATGTATGCTCGCGCAAGCATGGAGAATGCACAGGTGGGTTTACACGGTCTTCGATACGCTTGTTGAGAAGATTTCCATATGCATGGCATTGCTTGGCTCATGCGTGTGCGCACAAAATATACGGTCGACCCACACCCGCACCCACCTCATTGCTTTTGTGACCCCTGCGCTTGCTTACCACGCACCACCACCCCCACACAAACACCCTAGTGAATCCCACCAACACATCAATCACAGACGTTGGAGGACATTTGGCAACGGGTGGTCTCTCCAGTCCTCACCGAGTGGGACGCAGAGTTTGTTGCAGCCTTGGCAGATGAAGAGCATGCCATCACCACATCGCTGACACTGGCACAAGCCCAGAAACGCAGCCTGCTAGCCGCCGCCGCCCGTGCGAGCTCCCCCCCTCGCGAAAAGATGCTCGTCTCCCTCGCATGGACCCTCACCACCACCGTGCGCACGGATGCCAAAAAGCAACTGGAAGCACTTGAATCTGCACATGCCAGTCGCTTGTTTGCTGCAGTCATGGCTGCTGCTGTGCAGCACAACGACGCCCTTGCAGCGGCAATGCATGAACCCCCCAAAAGCTCCATGGTGGCCTGCAATGTGATGCGTCTGGTCAACAAAACTGTGCAGCAGCGGCTGGAGGGCATTAAAAATGATGTGGCACGTGTGGCTGCGAAAGTGGATCGCACCTCGACAGAAACCAAAGAGGAGCTGCGCCAGTCCCTTGATGGGGGGCGTGAGGCTTTGTTGAGGGCGGCAGGCTCCTCCTTTTGGCAGCCGGGGATGTGATGACAGCTGGTGATGACAGCTGGTGTGTTATTTTTTGCTGGTGAAATATGTATTGGTTTTTCAATATTATCACAAAGGCGAGAAGACTGTCGTTTGTGTAGGACTTGTTTGGTTGAGGGCTGCGATGTGTGTGTCTCTTTCATATGGTGTGTAGGCACGAATGCGCACAGTGTTTTTTTTTGTACATTTTAGAAGGTACAGGTTTATTCATTATATCGTGCATTTTCATGACTGTCATACTGAACACCTGCTGTTGCGGCTTTTTGCCTTGATGTTTTTGCTTTCATGTTTCTTTTCCTTCCCGTCTTCTTGTCGTACAATATGTTCACTACAATGCAGGAGACTGGATGTTGGCACACGTGTTTGTTTTGCACATGTGCCTTGCTTGATGCTGTTGATGTTTTTTTTGCATATTACCCAGTGTATTACCCTGCTAGTATTGCCCTGCTAAAATTACCCTGCTCGTATTTCCCTACGTCAGAATGTTGTTTTGATTATCACCTGTGTGTCAGAATGTTGTTTTGATTACCACAAATGGTGCAGTATGCCGCATCATGATCATGGTCGTCCTGCTGTTGTGTACCTCAAGCATGCATTTCATTGCACATTCAATTTTGAATGTACATGCCGGTACTGCATTACACCATGAGCACGCTCAAGTTGCATCATAGATATCACCATGCATCCCCCTCATGTTTCTGTTGCACTGCTTCAGAGCATGTATGCACATATGCTTTTGTATTCATGTTGCCGAATATAAGGTTGTGTGTCGCTCTCCGTCTACTATTGGGATGGGGGTGCACGTCCCTTTTGTATGTACATTGTGGTGTTTTCACACTGACACAGTCACAAGCTTGGGCTGTCACGCGCTATACCCACCACATGTCCTGTTGTTTGTCTTGTATGCACCTCATGTGCGTGTGCATCAGGTACCCCCAGTGTTGCTTGTTGCGTACGCCCATGGTTATAAACCATTGTGTTGATGACGACAATATGATGATCATGCTGTTTTTTAGTTGATATCAACAATTTTGTTTCGAGTGCATTGCTGATGCTGGTGCACAAGAGCGTATTCGTCACACGTCTTGTCCCAGACCCTTTAGCAATCAACATAAGGTAAATAGGACACACATGATGGATTGATTGATATGGGCCCTCTGCAGAAAAAAAACACCTCTCACAAACAACACGTCCTTGTTTCTCTGCTTGCTGCTCCTCCCTTGCGGCCGCACGCAATAGCCCTACCGCACACAACTGCCCTACAACGTGCATGGAAACGTCATCGACGCAGTCAATTCGTCCTGTGCAAACTGAGGCAGCACAAACGATGCGCGATGCACAGCTGCGTTGTAGTACCGCACAGGTGGGTACCCCGTGGGGGTCCCGGGCCCCGCCTGCTTTGGCTCGCGCACGTCCACTGGTGCCACCCCTGGCCCCTTGGCCTTGGAGCAAATCATAAACCCAATTTGCCCAGAAGGATAGGTGGGAATGGTGGTGAATGCATACTGCACACTGCCACCCTGAAACACCTCGGCACACATGGCAGCAAGGCCCTTGATGATGTCCATATGCAGCCACAGGGACTCTCCCTGGGTGCAGATGATGCCACCGGGCTTGAGTGCACGGTGCATGTACTCAAAAAAGGGACGCTGGAAAAGCACCTCGGCGGGGCCTACTGGGTCACTGGAATCCACGATGATGACGTCGTATGTGTTTTCGGGGGCGTTGCGCACAAAGTCGATGCCATCGGTGATGTTGACGGTTACACGAGGGTCGCTAAAGCCCAACGCCATCTGTGTGGTTGGGTGTGTGTTGGGTGTGTGGTTGCATCGTGGGTGTGTATTTTTGCTGTCACTGTATTTCCAATGCATGTATTTCAAAGCAGCATACCTCGGGGAAGAACTTTTTGGATGTCTCTGGAACCATTCTGTGTACGTGTGTAGAAACATGGTGTACAATATGGGTGATGGGACAGCTGATGGTGGGCACATGTTGAAATGTTCCACTGATCACATGCTTCAATTTTCCATTGATCACACACAACATGCTCCAATTTTCCATTGATCACACACAACGTACTCGTCAATTTCTGCGATGTCAATTTCCTGCAGTGAGGTGTGACGGCTGAGTTCCCTCAACACACCCCCATCACCACCACCTACCACCAGTGCCTTGTTTGCTGGTTGCTGTGGATGGAAACAGGGAGAGAAGATTATGGTGGGTGGAGCATATTATGGTTGTGTATGGCAACAAATATGTATGAACATGAACATGGAACATCACGTTCATTGCTGTTTATTGTTGTTCATGTATGTGTGCATATAATCACTATTGTATATATATGACGCACAAGGATACTCAATACATCTCCATATACAGCACAATATGTATGCAGCACAATGCATGCACAAATTCCACACAGAAATCGTACCTCAAGTGCACACATGGGCAAGTGTGTAATCATTTCTTGATAGCTAAACTCATCACGATTGGTGCACTGAATCACACCTGTTGGTAATGAATGGACAGACCATGTGTGTGTGTGTGTGTGACCAGCAGCATGTGCGCTGCACTGACAAACACACAGAGTTGAGACACACATGCACACACACCATCATCACACACAAGCGGCAACCACCATCATGTCACTCACAGGTCAGCAACACATACCGTCGAGCACCAGCACATTGCCAAATGCTTCGGTTTTGAACACTGCCACATCCTGTTTGTGGACACAGATCAATGATGTGTGCAAAGGTGATACAAAGGTGATATCTTTGTGTGTGCAACACCACCCCCTTGGTAGTCTCCCTTGGTACCTGAAACTTGCTGCGGCCGCGGAAAAGTTCCTCCTTGATCTGAAAAGACAACCCCTGACCAGGCCACATTGTGCTCAACTCTGTAAACCATCCATTGCGCACGGCATCAATGCCCTCTTGTGCTGTTCCGGGTGTTCGGGCGTCGGAAGACATCTGCTGCGGCTGATTGTGCGGCAGAGAGTTGCTGCTGGATGAATGCTAGGTAATGCTAGGTGATTGAATGTGTATTGGGAATGCAAATGTGATTGACTAGGTTGTGATTGACTAGGTTGTGATTGACTAGGTTGTGTTGCATACAAGAAAATAGAACACAGTCAAAATTACTACATTCTTTAGCACTACAGATCATCAGCTTGTGGCAGTGCAAAGATGTTGTACTGCACACGCATACATGCACAAACGCATCAACGTAACAGGGCAGTACATCTTGTTGCAACACATTCCACAAGATGCTCAGCAGAGACGTCCTCCAAAACAGCCAAGCATGCTGCACAATATAAGTGGAACTTTGACAAACCCGTGCCACATCACAAAGGTGTGGCTTAAGGTCGAAGAGATGCCGTGGCGCAGATGTGCATGCACACACATACACAACCCCACCAACACAGCACAACGTCTAGTGCGAGAACTCCCCATTCAGACCATCAACCGCCCGCTAGGCAAGACACGTGCCAATGGTACGCGAGCCCACAGTGATACGGGCGGTTGCTCCCCAGCACTGGTCACAACACATAACCATGTCACATCGCCATGAACAGATCAGGCCAAGGTAGCAGCATTGATGGAGTCTATAGAAGAGATTGGGCTACAAGAACCAGTATGTAGCTTGTTTTCGTTGCGAGGTTGCCAATGTTTTCATCATCAGAAAGGTTGTAATCCATCACAGATTGATGTGCTCGAGGTGGATGGCAAGATTTATGGTTTCAGCGGTTGTCATCGTTATGAGGTGTGTTGTGTTGCTCTATTGTATCGATCTTTGATCATCATACACACAGTAGCGGTGCTTCAGGCAGCATACCCACCCATCTTTGTGGTGCACCTCCACCATGTATTGCATCTCCACAACAGGCACACGTCAAGCTCGGCAAGCCCACCATCCTATGCCGTGTACGCAAAGCAACACCACGAGACCTCAAGCTGCATATGATGTAGCTGCATGTGACAATACATGTACATGTACACAAGTGTCGTTCTCCTGTTACATCATGGCGCGGTACACACCCAGACTCACAAGTCCCGTAACCAGCACCATGCCTGCCCATCGATGGGCAAGTGAGGATGGTGGATTGGCGTACATTTGCAAGGCAAGATACCCACTGGTGCCCACACAAACACCAGCGCCCAGCCATCGACACGTGGCACAATCCTCTTGTGGATGTTTCTGTTTTTTTGATGATGATGATGATGATGGTGCGTGCTGCTCCATATCGACAGTGGGCTTTACTTGCTGCCCTTGTTCTTGGCAAAGCCACCTTTGGCTGCTGCTGCCTTTTTCAGTTCATTGAGTGCGGCTTGCTCTGCCTTTTTCTTCTCTAGGAATGCCCTGTCATCGTCATCCAGCTCTTTGTTACTTTTTGGCTTCTGTAATGTGATGTGATATGATGGTGGTAGAATGCAAGAATGGTACAATATAAACAATAACCGATGCAACGGGAGGTGCAATGGGAGGTGTACAGGGCATACGAATACCTTGAGGGGCTTGGCCTTGCCGCCTTCCTTTCCTGGCATGGTGATGTATTGTGTGGATGAAAATGAACAACGTACACGTGTGGAACATATGTAAATAAAAGCAGCACAAAATATTGGACTCGACAAACACGACCTAATACACCAATCATTGTGCACAGCAAACCATCGGAATCTATGGCAGATAGATTGGCGCGTGAAAAGATAGCAACTAGTTTGTATGTTGTTGACAATCTGCTGCAGATGGCAGTAGTTTGCTCCACGTTTGATGACTGCTGTATATACCCACCATTGCATTAAGATACACTACCATTAGCATTGACAAAACTGCACTTGATCAACAACTTGACATGGCACCCCATCGAGAAGTCAACCTTGATGCACTCGACATCCCCAAACTCTTCATTTATGGCACTGGCATGTTTACGGTAGGTCTTTTTTGCACACCACCTGTTGTCTGTTACATAGACCCCACATACACAACCCCTCTCACACACACACCTCACCCCCCCCTCCCCAGGCTGCCACCACAGCCCTCTACCCCCTTTCTGTCATCAAAACCCAGCAAATGGCACTCGACGATGCCCCCAAGGGTCTCCAGGGTGCCTTTCGCACAGCCGCAGGGTTGGTCCACCGAGATGGCATTGCAGGACTCTACCGGGGCATAGTCCCCTCCGTGTTGGGATCCATCCCTGCACGCGTGGTCTACTTGTCCACCCTGGAAACAGTCAAGTCACTCACAGCGCCGCACATTACAGCATGGCAGCTGGGGGATGCCTCCACTGCGTTTGTAACCAATTTTGTGGCGGGGGGATCTGCATCCCTATCAGCACAGGCAGTGGTGGTGCCCCTTGATGTGGTGACACAGCGGTTGATGTTAGGACGGCGGGGGATGTATGGGGCCGGGGGGGGGAACCAACCATTGTTGGGTGGGATTGGTATGGCACGACTAATTATACGGTATGGTTTGGCACATGGGAGGGGTATGGTGTGTGGCATCAATGTGGGAGATTCTTTGCGATGTTTCCCCTGTCATCCTCTTTTTTCCTTTGCCAAGCAGTTTGTGAAAAAGAAAACATTGCAGTGCATTGCACTTGTTTCACCTGTTTCACACCAGCAAGCTCTTCACCTCCTCATCCGGGGTATCACCTCTTTCTCCTCATACACAGCCAAGAGGGCATTCGTGGGTTATACAGAGGATTCTTCATGTCTATTGCAACATTTGTACCTTCTTCATCCATGTGGTGGGCCTCGTATGGGTTTGCACAGCGGCGTATTTGGCAATTGCTCGATGCATGGCACAGTAGTACAACACTGACTGGCACTGCTCCTGACAGTGGAGGGTCCAGTCACTCAGATGTCAGGCCCAGTCATTCAAATGTGGGGCCCAGCGTGGGGCCCAGTGTGGGGCCCAGTCATGCAGGGGCCGCATTAAGAGGGGAGGGGGGTGTTGCATTGAGAGGGGAGGGGGTTGTTGCATTGAGAGGGGAGGGGGATGTGCTCTCTCAGGAGGGGCTGCACAGGGATGTGTATGTACGGGGCAGTGGACCACAGGGTGCAGGGACAGTGGCTGCAGTGCAAGCAGCAGCAGCAGTGATGGCAGGTATGTGGGTCACTTTATGTGAGGGGATATGTGATTTTATGTGAGGGGGTATGTGTTTTCATGCAGGTTTTGTGTGTTTTCATGCAGGTTTTGTGTGTTTTCATGCAGGTTTTGTGTTTTTTCATGCAGGTTTTGTGTTTTCATGCAGATTTTAAACACGACGTACCTACACTTACAACATACCTACACTTGAGACATATCTACACCTATGACACACCTAGCATATGCCTTATCACAATACATCATCATCTCAATGGCAGGGTGTACAGCTGCATTTGTCACAAACCCCTTGGATGTGATAAAGACACGAGTGCAAACAGCCAGGGTACGTAGGTGATGATAACAGTAGAACCCAACTCCAATTGTGTGTCATGTTTCCCTCCAAGTGTGTGTCACATACCAATTGTGTGTCACATACCAATTGTGTGTCACATTCTCATGTTTCCACTCCAATCCACATAGGTGGGAGCCAATGACACCCCACCCACCGTTCGGCGTGTCCTGCGTGAGTTGCTGCAGCAAGAGGGACCACGTGGCTTGCTGCGGGGTGTGGTTCCCCGCATGACTGCCTCATCCATGTGGGGGACTGTGATGCTGTCTGTGTATGAACTGCTCAAGCGCATGTGTGCCAAGGACGTGTGATTGTGGGGTGTGTGATGGAGAGGATGTGTGATGGAGGGGATGTGTGATTGCAGGCGGTGTTATGCTGTTTCGAGGAGGTGTTGTTGTTGAGGTATTTCATGTTGAGGTAATTCATGTCACAACCCACATGCTTCCACGACCTCTGCCATATGGTCTTGGGAAAAATAGCAACCTATATCACAGTAGCAAAAACACAACAACGTGTCTGCATATCAACAGAAGCAACAGCAAACATGCAATAGCAACAACACACTTGGAAACACATTTGCACACAATATGGGATATTCATATTCTTATCTTCTTCTCGTTCTTGTCTTCTTCTCGTTCTTGTCTTCTTCTCAACGCCGCCGCACACCACCATGCACACCATCATGTGTGCCTCCTGGAACAGCATGTGCAATGTGCACATATCACACCCAAATCGTGCCCAAATCTCAATACGTTGCCTTTATGCAACCTGTCCCCCACTGTGTACTCTTACCCCCCCACTGTGACTCGTAACGCACACTAGGTACTCTTAACCCCCACTTTCCCCTGCAGCAGTGCGCTCATTGCTAGCCCTGTCCAAAGCAGCCAATCCATAGATAAGCTGTGGAAACTCCTCCAATTCAATTGTCCCATTGTCATCCGTGTCCACAGCTTGAATAATGATATCGGCCTGCTCCAGGGTAATGTCCACACCATGTGTGTTGAGGGCAGCCACAAGCTCTTCCGCTGTGAGGTGACCATCACCATCCCTGGGTGCAAAAGTTTTAAAGTCAAAACCAACAGTGAGGAATGGTGTTGGAAGGGATGGTGCAATACATGAAGGTGTACACGCCACCAAAGTACCACTACCTGTACAACACATTCCATGTACAACACACATGTTGTCCATACCACACCACATACATACCGGTCAAACTCTTTGAATGTGACGGTCAATGGATCATTCCATAGTGGCAACGGCACACGCCGCTGACGATCCCACACCTGCGGGGATCATCACGGTGTGAATGGAGCATTACAACAACAGCCTCATGTGTGTACATGCACCACAACGACACAGTTCCACGCTCTTCACATGTCAACGACACAGTTCAACACTCTGTGGGGGGTTGGGGTTACACCCCCCATTTCACCTTTCCCACCACCACACCACCCACCATGTTTTCACCTACCGAGGATGCAAATTCCTGGAGCCCTGGTATCTGCAACAGGCTGGGGTCCCGTTGCATGATGTATTGAAACACAGGCACCTCCAACAAGCTCTTGCCTCGCTTGAGTGGGCTTTCAGTAGGGCGTTCCATCTTGCCAGTCAAGTCAGCCTTGGCCATTCGAAACAGCAGGTCTTCAAATTCGTCATACTCTACCTGATGGTTGCTGTTGACATCCGCCGCTGTGTGGTGGTCCAATGTGGGGTGTGTTATGGATGTGGGCAATGGATGTGGTGCGGTGTGGGGGCCTGCAAGAACAAGTATGCTATCCATAAGGCTATAGTGGCTACAGTTCATGTCATGCACACACTTGTATTCCCCCTGGCATGCACAGCACACCATGAGCATACCATCAATGTATTTTTGGGCAACCTCAGGGGTGAGCTTGACCCCTCGGGATTGTAGGGCATATGCAATTTCCTCTGCAGTCAGATGACCATCCCCGTCCTGGTCAAACTCGCTGAACAATCGGCTGTGGGGGACGTTGGGAAGGGTGTGAAGTACGTGTGAGCGGTGGCATGATGGTGGCAACAAGCAGGGGATGAGGACTGGTGCCAAAAAACCTCAACCACTACTCCCAGTCCCAACACATGTCCCAACACATGTCCCCACTTACCGCAGAGGATCGTTGTACGAGGTACTGGGGATGCGTTTGCGTCGGTCCCATACAGCGGCTGCAAATTCTTGGAGCCCTTCAATGCGTTCTGCGTTGTACTGTGCCTCCATGTATGCCTTGACAAAGGACGTGCGTGAAACCACCAGATCCTCGGCTTCATTCGGCAACCCTGATCGTTTTGCGGCTGGTGGGGAACGGTTGCCTGTGGTTGTAAGGTATACTTGTATTACGGATGGCACATGGTGTGGGTGTTGCAAGGGCGTGCTTCAATGCGTACTGCTGCATAGATATAATCTACGTATCATCCCTGATTGTTTGGTGTATCGTACACAGCCAATATAGCACGTATGGCACAAACACGACACCTGTGGATGCACTAGCCCTCGTGACAAACGCCAACTGACGTCTGATGCCACACGTCGTGTTGCACAGCAGACATCCCGGTGGGTGACGTAGTGTGTAGGCCATTGATCAGCGCAACGTTGCGGGGCACACAGGTGTCGAAGATGTTTGTCGTGTTGCAAGTCGAGAGTATTAAAATAGCAGCAGCAAGGCTGATTCTGAGAGGTATGTATTGTGATTCTGGGCGTTGCTGAGGTGCTTTTTTTGGTGTTAAGTCAGGTCACACGCCTTAGTCAAACAACAACAAAAAACGAACAATACGACAACGTGTTGCCTCAGACATATCAACATACTCATTGCATACTAACAACAACAAATTGAATCCCTTTTTCTCATGGCTACTCAACCACAAGGAGGCACAAGTGATGATGCACAAGTCACAATCCGCCTCATCACACGGCTGCCTGCCCAATTGCAAGTCCCAGACAATGCCGTTGCCGTCCCAGCAACCATAAATCGCTATGGACTATCTCAAATTATCAATGCCCTGTTGGAATTGCACCCCAGCCGTCCGTTTGACTTTTTGGTCAACGACACCCTCCTTCGAGGTTCCCTGGCACAGTGTGTAGAAACACTCAAGCTCTCTGCAGAAGATGTCATCGACATTGAATACGTACTTGCAGTGCTGCCACCAAAACCACGTGCAGAACTGCCACACGACGACTGGTATGGGATTTGTCGTGGTCAGGCATCAATCACCAGTTGGAGGAAATGAATGGCGTTACTTTCCAGCCAAACAACCATGTTTACCAAAATATTACCACTACAGGGTGTCATGCTTGGCATTGCCAGCAGGGGTATTGGTGTCTGGAGCGTATGATGGATGTTTGCGTGCATGGTCAACAGATGCACAGGCAGCTGTCAGTGTGACTGCAGGTGCACATGAGGGGCCCATCACTGCCCTCTCATCCTTTGCGGTACGTATGGCTGTGTTGTGTGTTGTATATATGCGAGGTCAATTTGTGTGTTGAACATACACCATGTCTGTTGCATGCCTGTCCCACATCACCATTCCCCACGCATTCCTAACCAAACACAACCCAGGTCAACAAAACAGCTGTGGGTCTCATCAGTGGTGGCAAGGATGGAAACTTGTATGCATGGGCGGTCCCTCTCAACCCCAAAACACACACCGTGGATGCCACTGCATGCGAAGATGGCATGCCATGTGTTGGTACTCTTGTGGGACAGGGAGCATCTGTAGGGGGTGTGGCAGTGAGTCCCTCAGGTCGTCGATGCCTGGGAGGTGGGTGGGATGGGTCGTTGCGGCTTTGGCAGGTACCAGATGTGTCTGAGGTGTTTGACATCCAGCAACAGCAACACACACGTGACAAAAAGGGTATGGGTATTGATGGGGGGACTGTGTGCGGGTGCGTAGATGTGCGTCAAGATGGTTGATGCAAATGAATGCCTTTGTGTCTCCCATATGATACCACTGATCCCACTTATTTCACAGGCGGTAAACGAAGCACCATATTGGATACACAGCGAGCTGCCCTCACAGAGACAACCCCTACAGGCACTCTGACAGGCCACACTGATTGTGTTGCTGCAGTGTGCTGGCCCACCCCAAACACAGCAGTCAGCGGTGGTTGGGATCATGCGGTGCGATTGTGGGATGTGCAGCGGGAGGAGGCTGTACACACATTCAATGGCAGCAAAGCAGTGTATGCTGTGGCACCACAACCAGTGGGTGGACATGTGGTTGCATTTGGTGGTGCAGACAATGTGTTGAGACTATGGGACCCACGGTATGTGTGTGTGAGGAGGATGCACACATGATGCTCATCATTGTACTGTCATCATCAAAATCACATACAACCACAAACAGTGATACATCCAATGAGTCATTGGCAGTACGGTCACTGACGAGTCATAGACACTGGATTTCTGGCGTGGCATGGCGTCCTGGCACGGAGCATCAGCTGGTGAGCTGCTCGCATGACAAGACCATCAAGTTGTGGGATGTGCGATCAGACATACCATTGCACAGCGTGGAGGGTGCCGCAGACAAGCTGCTGGCGGTGTTGTGGCTGGATAGTAACAGGTTGGCTGCGGGTGGTGCTGACAAGCAAGTACATGTGTTTGATCTGAAACCCATCGAGCTGGTGGATTGAGTGCAATTTTTGAGTGTAATTTATCAACTTTCTTGTCGTTTGCATACCGTTTGCATATTATTGTGCACACACCAATCCAACGGCACAATCCAACGACACCCACCCCACTTGAGTTGACCATGTCCATGTCAGAATAATCTTGCAGCATCATTTCCCAGATCGCCAACACTCTTGCACCGTGCGGATTGCAGAGCATTGCGCGCAGACAGCAACACAACAAGCAGCAGGCCCCGAAACAAGCCTCATTTCCACCAGGATTCCCATCAATATGAAGTTTGGCAACCTCCTCAAATCGTCTGCTGAGCAGGATCCCGAGCTGGCAGAGGTATTCAAGTTTTACAAACGTTTGAAGAAAGACCTCAAGCGTTACCCAACACAAGGCAACAACGATGATGCCAACAGCGAGGCAACCACTGCGGCGGCCGATAGTGGGGGTGGCACCTCAAGCCCCAACAAGCGTGCTTCGCCCGCCAGCAGTGAGCAGCAACCAAGCACGGCTGCTGCGGAAGAGCAGTTTGTGGCAGAGCTGCAACGTGACGTCGATCTGTTTCGTCAGCGCTGCTACAGCCGCGAGGAGGATGCCATTATCAAGTTGGAGCGCCTTCAGCAGCAGGCTAATGCAGCACTGGCATCAGGAGACACTGCAGCACAACAGGCTGCGTATGAATCGTTGATCAATCTGCACGGCGAGTTGTTGTTGTTGTTACACTGGGGCATGATGGTCTACACCGCCATGGCCAAGATTATCAAAAAGCACCTCAAGCAAACGGGCATTGGCTTGGAAAACACATCAGAAATGTTTCGAGATCCCTTGTGTGCCATTGATGTACGTGTGTATTGGGGTGTGTGTGTGTGGAGGGGTGTGTGTGAGGGATGTATGGGGGAGGGATGTATGCAGCAGAGTGATGTATGATCAGCATGCACGCCATCATTCATCGTACAAGCCACCCAACATACCACAGGTGGTGACAGAGATGATCCGCAAGACAGACTCGTTGGTGGAACGATTGGCAGGTGCCCTGGGCCTTGCTGCAGGGCCCCCTGCGCAACCAACCACCGCTGCAGCATCTGCAGCTCCCCCCAACCTTGACGTGCCTACCATGTGCAAGGTGCCTACCACCGAATCACAAGCAGACGCCACTGCCACTGTGGTGGCAGCTGCCATTGACGCTCTCGGGGGGGGTGCTGCGGGGGGTGCCGTGGGGGCCCTGGTCCACCCTCCCCAAGAGCAGGGGGGGGCGCTGACGGAGACACAACAAGGGGAGGCAGTGCCAAGTGCATTGGGCAAGCGAGGGCGTGAGGGGGAGCAGGGGGTGACGGTGGACACCACCAAGGGTTGTGATGGTGACCACTTGCGGCGTACCCACCTGGCGTTAGACATGTGGCGGACGTTGACGAGTAATGCCAAGACACCCACATCGTTTCCACCAGCAGAAGAGGCACAGCCTATGGGGTCTGCACGTGGCTCCAACCATCATTGATGACCCGGGCGTTTCTCGTGGGTTTTTGTATTGCTTGTTTATGGGTTTATGCTCTCTCTTGCCTCTGGGTGTGTATAAATTACAACAAATTCTTTGCACGCGCATCTTTGTACGCGCATTAAATATTGGGTAACAATGTGGCTGTTGACGAACAGTTGTTGACGATGAAACCATGGCATTATTGACTCGTACTCTTTCAGCACTGGTTCGCCAGCTTGGATTGATCACGCAGCATCAATCACTGCATAGCACTGGTAGACAACGGTTGATGTGTATGCAAAGGCAAAACAAAATGCAGCAACGACAACGTTCCCATCATTGCCCAGGCGTCATCGGCAGCCATGCTAGGACACCATGGAGCCTGCGATGCATGGCCACCGCTGTCCAGCCCCCTGCAGAACCCTCCAACAATGATACAACAGTGTCCTCCCTAAGCAGCGACTCGGCAAGTGGGGATGACGACGCAATCGACCTGCAGACGATGAACGCCACATTTGCAGCAGCAAGCGTCCATGCCCTCCCCAGCATGTTGGATCAAATCCCACCCGACCCCCTGGGCGTGGATGGTCCCAACACGGCATGTACAAGCACCTATGCGTCACTTCCGGGAGAGGGAAAATCGGAAGGAGAGGGGAAAATGGAATTTCAAGGGGGGCACTTGGCCATGTATGCAGATGGCGCCTGTGTCGTGCGTGTAGGTGACCTGGTGGTATCAGCAACCGCACTCGCCAGCAAGACACACAAACTCCCACACGATGCATCCTTTAGACATACGGTATACATATGGGTGTGGAGGTGGATTGGATGTATTGAGTGGATGGAGACTGTCAACTGTATAGTACATGCACCCACCCACCACACCCTTCATGATCATCATCAGGTTGAATTTCGTGATCGCCCACTAGCAGCAGGCATTCTCCCTGCCCAAGCACAGCGTCGCAAAAACATCTCCAGTGATGAAGAACTGCGTATTGCAGACCTCATCCTTCGTGCGGTCAGGCCACGTATCCCACTTGATTTCTTAGACAGTATTCGGTTGCAAACTACTGTGTTATCGCAAGGGGAAGCAGCCGTGATTGCAGAAGTTGCTGCGATTAATGCAACGAGTGCTGCCTTGCTTGTGAGTGATATTCCGTGGGAGGGGCCGGTTGCTGCTGTTGCACTTGAGTTGCATGAAGACGGGGGGTGGGGGGTTTATAGAAGGGGGGGGAAGGGCAAGCAGAGGGCAGGGGCAAGAATGATGGTGGTGGTGCATAGGGAAGATGTGGTGCTGCTGGATGTTGCGGTATGAAGGCGGTGGTATTGGAGGATGTGGTTTTTGGTGTGTTCAGGATGAGGGCGAATGCATGCACAAAGTCAGCCATATTATTTTTTCACATAGTAATCCACCCACACGCATGCATCACCCCCACATCAATGCACCCACACACATCCATCCACCCACATCCCCACATCCCTACAACCCCCCTTTACACCACACAAGGGGTCACGACTGACAGACGCCCAAATCACTCAAGGCATAGCCCAGGGCATACAAGATGCAGCACCTATACTTGAGGCACAGCGGCAATTGGCTGCAGCAGTGGGACGTCCTTGTAAAACATATTCCAGTATGCATATAGACCCAAGTGCATTGGCAGTGGTGGAAAAAGTGGTCAAGCCAGCCATGGTTGAGGTATATGTCATGTGTATGTTGGTTGAGGTGTATGTAATGTGTATGTATGTGCATATACACCCATGTTCGGGGGGGGTGGTTAGGGTGTGATTGCTCTTACCAAACATGATCAACAAAACATCATCAACAAACATCATCACTGTCCATCCTCCTCCTCCTCCTCATCATCATCATCACCATACACCACATCAACATCACAGTTGTGTAGCTCATCATGGTTGACTCCATGGCAGCAGCACCACCAGCTGCAGGTCATGCACTCGGAACTCGCTGCCAAATTGCGCCGACAGGGCCTCGTGCGGCATGAGAGTGCACGAATAAAAAACAGTGGGTTGGTGAGCCCCTTGGACATGCAACAGGGCATGGCAGTGGTACAGCAGCGGGTGCTGGCAGAGCTATTAGCACAGCAGGGGCTGCGAATGGATGGGCGAGGGGCCCTGGATGTGCGCCCCATGCATATTGAGGCCAACAAACTCCCGGTTGGTTTTGTGTGTGTGGATGTTGTTGTTGGGTGTTGCATGGGTGTTGCATGGGAGCGCGTTGCAACCACCTAGTCAGCTGTGGGCACCATGCTGTTCGTGATGTAGAGGGCAAGTATCTCAACAACACCTTTGATGTTGTTACACACCACCCTGTACAATGCACCACCCTCTCCAACACAACCCTGTACAACACACACAGGTCCCCCATGGCAGCGTCTTGGTACAGCAAGGTGCCAACCAAGTGCTTTCCGCACTGGTAGTAGATCGCCTACCTGCGGGCGAGCAGGTTGGGGACTATAAACTCTACACAGAAACTATACGACCATTTTCATCACGTAGCAGCACTGCACCACATCTTCATATAGCACGGCATTCGTTTTTAGAGCGTATGGATGCTGTGTTTTTATCACATTCGCTCAAGGTGTCACTGCGACAGGCCGCTGCTGGGCTCTTAAAGTCAATGGTCAAGGGGAATGCGGTCAAAGCGGATGTGGATGGTGGTCATGATCACCACGAGGATGAGGAGGATGGTATTGAAGAAGAAAACAGTGAGGATGGCAGGGGTGCAGGCAAGAAACACAGTGCAGGTAAAAAGAAAAGCCAGGGCAACAACAAGGCGGCAGGAAACGCAACAACAACCAGGCCCTTTGCATTTCCCTTTGGTTTGAAAGTGGATAGCAATGTGCTGACAGACGATGGCGGTGCTGCCAGTCTTGCTGTCGCAGGGGGATGGTTGGCGCTGCATAGTGCAGGTGTGCCTGTGGGGAGCCCTGTGGCTGCACTGTCCATTGGGCTGCTCGCATCCGAGGTATGTGGGGTCGTTTGTATGCCACATGTATGATGGGATTTATGCGGTTGTATGATGTGTTGTGTATGAAACCATCCATTCCAAAAAAATTAGAAAAAAAAACTGAAAAAACAAAAACATGTAAAATATGCCAGGAATGGCCAATTACAGCATCCCAGCTGGTGCTGGACCCCAATGCCATTGAAGAAGCAGCATCACTGATGCACCTCAGGGTATGGGAGTACTATTATGAGTATTATGAGTATTGCGAGTATTGCGAGTATTGCGAGTATGCACCACAAACACACTGTGCACGAGCACAGTGCAACAGGGCCAATACAAGTGCACTACAAGCTCCACCATAATGGCCACTTTTCCCCACAACAGATGGCAGGAAATGCTGATGGTTTGGTGCAGGTGCAGCTGGACACCAAACACGCCCCAATTCCCCCTGAAGTGTTGTCTGCTGCATTACGGGATGGCACATCTGCATTATCAGACACCCTCAAAAGCCTTGCAGATGCCGCACCACCCATTGGCATGTTTGCCACAGTGCCTGCAACCAAACCAGAAGATGTATTGAGATTTAAACAAGCCAATTCCATGATACAAAACGACCCACATCCAACAGCAGACATGCGCAATGCAAAATTGGAGACATATGGGGGGGTGGGGTATATATACGCAGCAAACAAAAGGTGTTATGAAGGGTTGTGGGTGAGGGGTTGTGCATGATTTCCACGGTTTCCCTGTTTTTCCACCACCCTATGCTTCCAACCATTCATTTCCACTCTACACAGTGCATTTGACTGGGCAATGGAGCGGATACGTCACAGTGTGCAATATGAGGACAAGCCCTTTACGGTGGTGGTGCTTGGTCTTGCCGAATATGGTGCATTCGTGCGTATGCCCAATGGACACAAGGAGCTGCTGCACATTTCAGAGGCTACTTTACACAAGGTATGGCGTGCTGTGCTTTGTGTAGTGTGCTGTGTGTGCTGTGACATACCATTGACAGATATGTAGTTGAGGTATACACATTGGTGGCACATTGAGTTGATGCATGCTCATAGGTGAGGGATGTGGCACAGCTGGGCCTGGAGGTGGGTGATGAGCTGACAGTGAAGATCATAGGCCTCGACCATAAAGGGCGTATAAAACTGTCTCGCAAGCCATTGCTGCAGCAAGCTACTGTTGTGGGGGATGGTGATAGTGGGGAGAGCAAAAAGAGCAGAAAAGGTTGATGACTCCATGCGCTTGTTCTGTTGACCAAACTTCCTCATTATTATTTGATTCAGCACATAGATGTCACATCAAAAGCAATAAAATTGTAAAGCCGCATTGAAACCATTGCCATGGAATTTGCAGGTGTGATAGGGGACGTATGCAGAGGGTTTTGTATGCAGATCAGCATCCATCAGCCATCCCACAACAGACGATTATTTGCCAGCACGTGTTCTCCTTGAGGAAGAGGAGCAGCAGTATGCTCTTATTGCAGATCAATTTAATCAACCACCAACCGTAGCAGCAGAGGTATGTGTGCACCACATTCTCCTTGATCAGCAATGCCTTTCCATGGTCAACGCCTCTCCTATCATAGATCGATGTGCAGCACGGTTCCACCCTTGTAATTGGCCTGGGCAATGCAGCAGCACTGTTGATACAGGCCAAGGACAATACCACGGTGCGTCTATGACGACGACATCTGTCATACACGCTTGCTTGGCAATTCACACACCCACATCTCCTCCCACACCCACACCCACAGCCTGCAGCATGCGTGACGCTCGCTCCCATCACACCACCCTCCGATGCAGTTGTACCATACCCACTCAACCAACAATGTGTTGCTACTGTTTACACAACACCACATGCCACACCATCACATGTGCTAGTGGCAGCACCGCACCCCCCTCCAACAGAACGTGCAGCTGCATGGACACGTGCTGTGCTGGAATATACCAAGCCCCAGGCAGTCATAGTGATGTCCACAGTGGAGGTGTGTGTGGGTGGTGGGGTGCTGCCCTTTGTGGTGTTGTGACAGACAGTGATGTGTCACAGTGTGGGTGGGGTGTGTGCATGCTGTACAATACCTCACCACCTCAACAATGTTTGTATACACAATATACACCATGTGTCCCAACTATGGCCCCTTTGTTGTGTACACAGGCACATGAATATGCAGGGGAAGCTGATCCCACATCCAATCCCCTTGTGTTTTCCCTGGTCAACACAGCAGCAGCCCCACTTCCTGACGGTGTGGTTCCTATGCCACCAGACATGCTGTTGAGAGGTGCAGCAGCTGCATGCATGTTGCAATGTCAGGTGGGAGTGTGTGTTGGGTGTGATGTGATGATGTCCCATTGGTTGATGCATGCCATGATGATGATGATGATGCGTTTATGTTGCAGTGTGGATACTGCATGTGTTAGCACTGTGCGTAGTGACACCAGCATTGCAACAGACATTGTCAACACCCCACACACAGTTTGAGCAAATACCTTGTACGTGTGTCACGGGAATACAAGCAACGCAGGTACCAGATACACCATTGATACAGCAGATGGCCACAGTGGCTGAGCATGTAGGCGCACATGGACTGTCTAATGCAGTTGTCCCTGCGACACAACAGTTACACAATGTGTATCGTAGCTCAGCATCTGCGAGCCTGTATGCATGAGGGATATTTTTTTCCAAGTTTTCTTTGCGTTTTTCTCGTTATATGTTGCAGCAGCTGCAAACAACATTCCATTAAGATCACCACTGAAACGATTGCCGTGACGAGGCAGTTTGTGCGGCCTATGATGCAAGCAAACTGTACATTCACCAGTTTGGGCTCGCCCAGTCGCGATGCAAGGTAGGTTGTGGCGATGGCAATGCAATGCAGCACGCTTAAACCTGCTATGCTTGGGTATTGATGCTTGGTCGTGAATCAAAACCCGCGCTACCCTATACCGTGGCATGCTTTGACATGTTTGTTCACAGTGGTTTTGTGACTGTTGATGTACATAGTTGCGATGTCATGATCCATGTTATGGCAACTCACGGTTGCACAAAACCATGGGGTGGGTCTTGAGGCTCCTTGAGGGTCCATCCATCATCCACAACCTCGCTCCCTGGACAGGCCCATGCCTGCTGTGACTGGCCTGCGCATTGCCAAGCCACAGATCATGACTGCCCCACGTGTGGCACGCGTGATGCGCTCGCGTATGGTGGTCGTGCGCACTTCCAACGTGGCTGCGGTGCGTTGGTGGTGGTGGATCATTGCTGGTGGCTGTTCATTGACGTTGATATCGGCAATAGGATGTAGTGATGAGGATGCATGCTTGTGTTGACCTATGCATGTTGCGTTTGACAGCACTTGCACGAGCACATACGTTGCAGGTGCCCCTTCTTTGTTTTATTGTATTCCCCACTATCATTCCCCATCACTATTATACCAATCATTGATCATCCCGAACAACACATCAATAAAGCAATTGCATATTCTTTCCAAACCATGACCCAGGGATTTGCCATCAAGGAGGTGGCCACAAAGCCATATGATGGTCAAAAGACGGGTACCTCTGGCCTTCGCAAGAAGACCAAGGTGTTTATGCAGGACAATTACCTCGCCAACTGGTACGTACGTGACGATCGTTGCATTACTCTCTCGAAATGTAGATCTTCCCTGTGGTGGTTTGCGGTGATATGATTGGGTTTAACGGACAAGCATGATGAGATGAGTACATCGTATTGATTTAGGACTCACTATCATCACACAGGGTGCAGTCACTGATGACCGCATTGGGTGACGAGATCCAGGGACAGTCGTTGGGCTTGGGTGGTGACGGCCGCTATTTCAACAAGGAAGCAGCACAAATCATCATCAAGTTGGCTGCTGGCAATGGGTTTAAGAAGGTGTGGTGGGGGGAAATGTGCGTTGTTGTTACACAATGAACGCCACCACATAATCACACCCACCACACAGGTATACGTAGGTCAAAACGCCTACCTCTGCACGCCCGCCATGTCTGCCCTGATTCGCCGCCGCAAGTTGTACGGTATGTGTTGGCATATTCCACGATACCTCCACCCCACTGACAACACACACCCCTACACCACACCACACCATCATCCACACCCCCAACCACCCCCCGACCCCCCGCCCTTAGGTGGGTTGATCATGTCAGCATCCCACAACCCTGGAGGTCCCGATGAAGACTTTGGCATCAAATTCAACTACCAATCAGGCGAACCCGCCCCCGAAAAAATCACCGACAAGATTTTCGGTGTCACCACCAGCATCACCACCCTCAAGATGGCTGACATCCCGGATGTGGACCTCACCAAGACCGGTGTGACGTCCTTTGGTGACTTTGAGGTGGAGGTGATTGACCCCGTGGTAGATTACCTGGCGCAGCTCAAAGAGGTGTTTGATTTTGAAATGCTGCGTACATTTGTGTCGAGGTCGGACTTTCGCATGGTGTATGATGCGCTGCACGCCATCACGGGGGTGTATGCCAAGCCGATTTTGGTGGATGCATTGGGTGCACCTGAGGATGCATTGCGGTATGTGGGTGTGGGTGTGTGAGTGGGTATGGTGTGGGTGGGGGTGGGTGGGTGGATGAGGGTTGGTGGGTGTGGATGGGGTGGGAATTGTATGTAATGTATTGTAATGTATGGGCATGGTGTATGCATGGGTACTTGCAGTTGTTGTAGACACATACACACACCGACACATCCTCCTCCTCCTCCTCCTCCTCATCATCATCGTAATCGTAAACCCCACACACCAACAGCAACTGTGTACCCCTCGAGGACTTTGGCAAGGGTCACCCAGACCCCAATCTCACCTATGCAAAATCCCTCGTCAACATCATGTATGGCGACAACGCCCCCGACTTTGGTGCCGCATCTGATGGCGATGGGGATCGCAACATGATTTTGGGGAATCACTTTTTCGTCAACCCCTCTGATTCTATTGCCATCATTGCTGCAAATGCAAAGGAGGCCATTCCATACTACAAGGATGGGCTCAAGGTATGTGTGGGTTTGGGGTGAGGGTGGGGGTAGGGTTGGGTGTTTAAGCCAAGGAAATTGGGTGTGTATGGAGAGTGTATTGGATTTTCTTGCTTCCTATCACCTATGGTTTCTAACATGAGCATGCCCCTTGTATTGCCCCTCTTTCACCATCATCACACGTACCCTCACCATCATCACACGCACTCTCACCATGTACCCCACACACTGTCACCCCCATCACCATCATCCCCGCCCCTCGCCCCCCCCCAAAAAACAGGGTGTGGCTCGCTCTATGCCTACATCAGGGGCCCTCGATCGTGTGGCAGCAAAATTGCAGGTCCCTTTTTTTGAGACCCCCACTGGGTGGAAATTTTTCGGCAACTTGATGGATGCTGAAAAGTGCAGCTTGTGTGGTGAGGAGTCATTTGGCACTGGTGGTGGTATGTGGATGTGGGGGCGTCTTGATGTGGGGGCGTGTTGATGTGGGGGCGTGTGGATGTGGGGGCATGTGGATCTGTGTGTGTGTTGATGTGGGTGTTGTTGACATGTTGATGTGGGGGTGGTTGAAAATGCATGTGATGATGAGGAGGGGGATGGGGAGGAGGAGGAGGAGGAGGGAGGGAGGAAGAGGATGTATTGAAACCCCATACCTTGATGTATTGAAACCCCACACCCCCTATAATACCCCCACCCCCTATAACATACACACCCACCCTATACTACACACAGACCATGTGCGAGAAAAGGATGGTCTCTTTGCAGTCCTCGCATGGCTTTCATTGCTGGCATACAAAAACAAAGACGTACCAGTGGGTGGTGCCAAGGTGAGTGTGGAGGACATTGCGGTGCAGCATTGGAAGGAGTATGGACGCAATTTCTTCAGCCGATATGATTATGAAGGGGTGGAGTCTGAGAAGGCGGATGCTATGGTGGCGCACTTGCGTGAAGTACAGGTGGGTGGTGTGGTGTGGGTGGGTAGTGCTGCACCTGATCATGTTGTTCTTGTTGATGTTGATGCTGATGTAGTGTGCGAGTGTGTGTAGGGTCTCTCTCTTTTCCCTGGGAGAGGTGCTTTGTGATCACAACAGCGCACAAGCGTGTTTCACCTTGACACTCTCCACCACCACCCCTCCACAACCACACCCTCCACAACCACCCCTCCACCACCTCCACCACCACAGAAAACTCTCAAGCATGGTGACAAGGTGGGTGAGTACACCCTAGACTATGCTGACGACTTTGAATACACAGACCCTATTGATGGCAGCAAGGCATCCAAGCAAGGGTTACGGTTTGTGTTTGCTGATGGTAGTCGTATCATCTTTCGATTGTCGGGGACGGGGTCTGCAGGGGCCACCATTCGGTAGGTTGTTTTTTTATTTTTTTTGTTTTGTACAGGGGCCTTGTCATTTTTCATTTATAGTGTGGTGGGTGGGAAGGGGTGGGTGGGAAGCAAGGGGGGGAGGGGGGAGGGGATGTGTTGAGAATGATATACATGTTCTATCATCCTACCCATATCTGTGCACGACACACACAAGCACAACAAACACCACAGAATGTATATTGAGCAGTACACAAGTGATGCTGACAAGATCACGGAGGACGCTGCAGTGGCACTGGCACCCATCATCACAGCAGCACTGGACCTCTCCAAGCTGCAGGAGTTTACTGGGCGCGACAAACCCACTGTGATCACATAAGTGAGCAGTATATGGGGGAGTATATGAGGGAGGAGCACACACATGAGTACACACAAGTGAGTACGCAAGTGGGTACCCTGAGGATATGAGGATACACATATGTATGCCTCCAAGTGTGGGGAAGACGCGTTTGGGAGGTGGCGTGGAGGCACCAGTGTGGTCGGTGAGATGTTGAGCGCGTGTTGTGTGGTTGTTTTTCTTCACCTGTCTGTCGTTTCTCTTTAGTTTGCATTTTGTTCCGTGCTGGCAACCACTCGAGAAGAGGTGTGCAAGAAGATGTGTGCAAGAAACGACAGCAGGAGAATCTTGCTGTCCAGTTTTTACACACAAAGCACACGTGGAGGCGTGCATCAGCAGGCAACCACGCGCACCCCCTCCCTCAAAACACACATTGTCGTGCTTTTGCTGCCAAATGCACCGTCCCAAACTCACTCCAAAAACACACCCAAGGAGTACAACAGCATGAAAACAGCCTCATGCAGCCACCATGCAAACTACCCTCGAGAAACACAACAAGCATCATCAATAAATGGCGCTCACTTGCGGTACTGGCCAGGGCACAACCTCTTGCGCCCCTTTTTCCTGCGCGCTGCAATCACACGGCGACCAGCGGGGGTGGCCATGCGTGCACGAAAGCCTGAGACACGAATCTTCTTCCTGTGTTGTGATGGACGATGGTGATGGTGTTGGACAACGTACAACCCAAACGAAACCCTCTCCTCTACCCTATGCTCACCTGCGGGTACCCTCCAATGTGCAACCCATAGACTTTTTGCCTGCCTGCACCACCAACGACTGTCGCTGCGCAGGGGCAGCGCGGTGTGCAGTGGAGAGGGACATGCCTGTGTTGGATGGTTGACCAGGGTGTGTGCTGTACGCTCGTACGTGCCGCTGTAACCATACGCAATATGCCATATAATGCAAACAAATCCACAACAACACCACGTAGAACGACTGCCGTAAATGAAGGCACTCACAGTCTCGCCATGCTACGTGCGTCACAACGAGCACTGCCAAGCCCCAACTGTACCTGCAAAAGACGAGCACAAGCCTGCTGTGACGCTGGTGTTGCCCATGAACGAAGACTGCAAAGCTACTGGCCGCAAGACAGCACGAGCAGCCATGGGTGCCACCACCCTGGTGGGTGCAAATGCAACCACCCTCATTGTTTGTATAGTTAGAACACACTCAATACAACTGTGGAATATGAGTATGACAAAAAACCACGGCGAGTTTTGTTTCGGTGAAACAAGTCAAACACATTTGGAGTCAAACATACTTGTTTGTTTGCAGTCATACGTTGCAATAGTTGCGCATTGACACCATGCAGGGCGTCAACAAGAGTACAATGCTCGGCCTAGCACCTAGTACGTCGCAGAATGTCACATTCTTCCGCAAACGTTGCCCAGCAACCACAAGTTGTGCTTCGTTTCACAGGCAGTACAGCACCAAGCAATGTAATTGGATCTCCTGCCGTTGTTGCACCACATGTACGCATAGATGTTGTTTGGCATGTGCTGCTACACATGCTGTTCCATGTGGCCACCATGCTCCCTCCCCACAGCGTGCACGCGTGCCCCTGCACCACCACCAAGCCCGCGGCACAACCCTGATTGTACACGGTGATGACATTCGTGGTGCCCACATGGAAAAGGCACTCTTTGGCGAGGTATGATCATGATGAGGTATTCACGGCCGTGCATCATATGTATACACACATCCAGACACACACACGCATCATCACCACCAATTACCTCAGAACTTTGGTGCACGTGACGCATTTGCTGGGGAAATAGAGACTGGCTTTGGTGAAAAGGCCCTGGGTTTTGCTTCCACTGAACACATTGTCAAGTATGTGTATGTGTTGTGTATGTGTTTGTCAGTGTGTGTGTTGTCAATGTGTGTATGTCAATGTGTGTATGTCAATGTGTGTGTATTATGTGTGGTCACATTGTGTGTTGGGCGCAGTGTCCATTTGTGTGCAGACTGTATTTGCTTTCGCATACACCACACTCACACCACACTGGTTACACACACGGTGGTGGTGTCCTTCACATACCACCCACAAAAACACAGGCCCCCTGATAAGATCAAGGAGATTGTGGGCTTGTCTTCCAAGCGATGCATACCCTGTGAGGGAGGAGACGAACCAAAACTCTCCGAGCATGATATCGAGCGCCTAAAAAAACAAGTTCCTGGGTGGAAACTGGCAGTGGACCGCACTGGGGTGCAGTGTATCAGATGCCAGTGGACTGTGCGTAATTTTGCTGCGGGGCTGGAGTTGTTTGGACGTATTGGGGAGGTGGCGGAACAGCAGGGGCACCACCCAGGTGTGTTTGTGTGTAGGGAGAGGGGGTTGTTATTGTGTGGGGATGGTGTGTTGATATGGTATTTGTTGTGCATGGGTATACACTGTGTACATATGTGAACATTGAACACTGTGAACATCTATGTGTACATATGCTACCACCACTCACACAGATTTGCACTTGGAGGGGTACAACACAGTGTATGCCGACTTGTCTACACACGCCCTGGGTGGTCTGACAGAGAATGATTTCATTATGGCAGCCAAGATCAATGAGCTGGATGTGAGTGACTTGATGCCAAAGAAGAAGCCTCGATTTTGGGCATAACCTGTAGGCGTCCCGCCCGCAGAGGGTTTGCATTATAAGGCTTGATTTTCAGTTTTTGCACATATACGCAATGTGACGAGCAATTGATGTAATGCATGCATGGTTGAGCGCGCTTTGGGGTTGATCACGCGTGCAGAAACGTCGCTCGTCAGTGTGCCATCCACATCCGGGAACCTCAAATGTCTCGCTGCATAGCACACATGCAGTGAAAACACTGTTGAAAACATTCTGTAGTACAAACTCACACCGCACGCCATCATGGTTGCGCTTCTCACACGCCATCATCGTGACCCTTGACTTGCATTTCCCATCACCTCCATGGTGAAACGAAAGCGCAACAGCCGCACCCCACAGCAACGCACAACATCACTTGCCCACCAAGAGCCCTTGCCTAGCACAGCAGTGCCCACCCACAACCACAGCAACAGCCTCCTCTTGCAAGAGCTGCTCGGTACGCGTGGTATCGTGTATCTTGTGCAACACCTCGCCACCCTCACCCCTCCACCCTCACCCCTCCAGGGAGGCTGGTGCCAGCCCCACCCGCAACAGCCCCTCAACCCCACGCCATTCCCAACCAAGCAGCCCGACAAGCAGACGACATCCCCACACCAACGTCCCTCCTGCTCCGACGCAACGGTCACTGGGATGTGCACAAATTGAGCACAAGGGAGGCAGGCGTGGAGGTAACTGTGGTGTGTGTGTGTGCTGGAAACACTGGATACACATGTGTGGGGCTGTTGCTTTCAACACTTGTGTTGTGTTCCAACAACCCTCCAACAACTCTCCAACAACCGCAGTCTGTGCTAGATGAAGTGACAAGCATGCTGCGTGCGGGTGATGCTGCGTTGCGTTCTGATTACAGCACGGCACGTGCTGCACTGCAGAAACCGGGCGTGCTAGAGGAGCATGAGTTGCAAGTGTTGTTTGACGACCCCAATGTGTTTGTGCAACAGCACATTCCTGCGCATGGACGTGCTGGCTTGCATGGGATTGTGCGGCTGCCATGTGGTGATGCACACCATGTGGATAGATCATAGTTGTATGTTTGATGACATCATGCGAGAATCAGGGCTGTTTGGTCATACCCTTGGATACCCACAACTGTTTGATTCCTTGCTCGTTTTCATCAAGGTAGAAGTGTCGATTTTTTGATAGTAACCTCATTATAGCAATCATGGCGCTCCTCATACTGCTCCTTGCAGCATCAGTATGTGCACAGGCACCCGCCCCTCAATCAATGCCCAAACTCGATGTCGAGGGACAAAAGCTCAATCTGATCACCGACAACGTGGGCAAACTGACCCCAACATCCGGATATACACTTTTCTACAGGTTTGAGGGCGTTTGAGTGCGGTTTGAGGGCGTTTGAGCGGGTGCATCGTACTGCGCATCTTTGTTCTTGTTCTTGCGGCGCCTTCTTTTGCCCTCGAAGCAAGCTTAAATGAGTGTGATGTATATAAAAACGCTATTGCAGTACATGGGAAGGCGTGATGTGTCCAAAATAACAACAATCGCATCCCCCGCGACCTACCAAGATCGGTCACACCTGCTCACCCATTTCGACCTTGCACACATCCACAGGAGTGGTGACAAGGTTGCAGGCACAAAATGGCCAATGGTACGCGCTTGGGGACGAAAGGGAATAAAAGTGGAATATATCTTTAGTGCGGGAACCGAAAGCGCCCGGTTGCTTTTTGCACAACAGCATTCTCTCTCTCTCTCTCTCTCTCACACACACACACACACACACACACACACACAGGCAACACTGCTCAACAACCAGTCCCAGCCCTTGTTTGCGGCCGCCGAGGTGTGCACATCTGTCAAGTGTGTCAACTTTGGCAATGTAACAAAGGAGGACATCAAAAACTTCAACCGTGAAGGTACAAGTTGCTGTGTTTTCATGGGCCGAAAGATGATTGTACTTTATACGCAGCTGTGTGGCTGCTCTAGTTGGGGAGATGCTGCTGTATGAAGCTCCACAGAGAGGGGGGTGTACGTGTCGAGTGTCTTCCACACTTGTCACCCACTTCGCACAGGGTATGACATCAGCTTCAACCCAGATTTCTCCTCGATCATTGCGGTCAATGGCACTGTCCTGGTGCTCACACAATATGAGGCACCCGTCCCTGCTCAGCTGTACATCACTGAGATGCAGCAAAACACCCAGACGGGCCAACTTACCCCCAAAGCATGGTATGTGATGATGTGTGCGTGTAATGTATAATGCTGTGTGCAAACCTACTTGGTTGTGCAATGTATGGTTTCCTGCTGGGCATCTCTTCAATGTTCAAAACAACATGCGTCTCCACACCCAGGTACCCTACTGACTGGACCGCCTGGGGTGGCCTGTGGGTGCCCTGTGCTGGTTCTCTTACACCCTGGAACACCCATGCTGGTGGTGAGGAGTATGAGCCTGATGGTATGTGTTGTGAGGGGGCTGCGAGGGTGTATTGTAACATTGGTGTCTCCACGTTGTGTTGCATATGCCCATGCTCCTGTACACACAGCGATATACACCACCCCAACCCACACAGCCTATTGCATTGAGATTGCCACTGACTTGTTCAACAAGACCGACCCCAACAGCCTGACCAACTGTACTGGCGCACAGGAGGGCCACATTGTCAACATGATGCGCTACTTTGGCTATGAAAAATCCAACCTGACCTTGGCTGCACTCAAACAATACTTCAACGTATGAACATGAATAATGAGTATAGATGGTGTACACATATACACATGCAGGGTTTCATCACAAACCCCACCCTCATAAACACACAGCCCTACAAGTACGGTCATGCATTTGAGGTCAAGCCACTTGACACCAAGGGTGGTGCTACCATTAACAAGTGGTACACCATGGGCCGCCACAGCTACGAGATGTGGTATGTGTGTTTACTGCATGTGGTGTGCATGTTCGTGTGTGTGTGTGTGTGCACGTGTGTGTGCGCGCTGTTATTGTGCTTATGCACTCCGTGACCACCCCAACCACCCCAATCACCACCCCAATCCCGCAGGTATGTGATGCCTGACAACAAGACTGTGTATGCTACTGATGACGGCACAAACACTGCTTTCTGGAAGTTTATCGCTGACAAGCCAGGAGACATGTCCAGCGGGGTATGTGGGGGGTGGTTTTTGTCAATTGTTTGCTGTGCTGTATCGCGTGACAGTGTATTGCTTGACAATTGGATCTGCATCTATGTACTGCCACCACCACCCAGCCACACCAACAACACACAGACCCTGTATGGCGCCAAGTTTATTCAAAACAATGACATCAACTATGGTGATTTTGAGATTGGTATGTGTTGATATGCTCTTGTATAGAACACATGATGTTGCATACATGCTTCCTGCATTGGCGTTTTCTCTCTTGTGCCCTCGTCTCCACAATCCCCTCGTCGCCATCATCCCCTGATGACCACCCCACTTTTCATCACCATCAACCCCTCATCACCACACCCCTTCTCACACGCAGACTGGATTGAGCTGGGCAAGGCAAACCAGGCTGAGCTGGCAGCACTGATTAACAAGCCAACCAAATTTTCCGACATTTTTGATGTGGAGACGTACAACAAGGGCTGCCCACCTGGGTTCCGCTCCATCAGCAAGCGTGACAACGGCCGTGGTGCCTCTTGCCTGCGCCTCAAGGTAGGTGTTTTTTTTTTGGGGGGGGGGGTTGCTTGTGTACATGCGATGGTGGGTTTATTGATAATGGTGTGTCGATGATGTGCAGCGTGTATGTCTTTCCTGTACTACCAACATAAGCTCCATGTCGGTCCATGTACATTGGCATGTACACACATACCCACATAATACCCCCATGTACTACCCTCAACAGCCCGGCATGGAAAAGGCAGCTGCATTTCTTGAGTCCCGTCGCTACTTGGCCTACCTCAACGGCACTGTTGAGTTTAGCAAGTGGGAGGGCTTTACCTTTGACCCCACCCGCATGAGGATCTACACAGCCGTCTCACAGATTCGCAACGGCATGGAGGACAACAAGGCCAAGGGCAAGGCATCGACTGACTTTGACATTGGGGGGACCAACGATATCCGCGTGCTCTACAACCCTTGCGGTAAGGGTGTGGTCAACGTTGGTGTACGTTTTGCTGTGTGTGTGTTTTGCATTTTGATGTGTACATTTTGATATAACCTCTCTCTCTGCTTTCCATCCGATCCATCTGAAAGCTCACTAGTGTCCCACACCATCCACTTCTACCCACAAAGGCTGTGTCTACTACATTGATGTGGATGAGACCTATGATGCCTACCACATGGCTGCCCAAGTCTGTGGCGCACCAACCAACCCAGCAAAGGGTGACACGTGTGATTTCAACGGCATCTCGGAGCCTGACAATGTGGCATTCATCCCCACCCAGGACTCGCTGTTGATTGGTGAGGACACCAACGAGCGACAGATTGATGTCATGTGGCAGTACAACCTTGCAACTGGTATGTGTTTTATTGCTCAACTCCTTGGTGTTTTACATCATGGTGTTTGCCTGGAGCATGGGGGAGGTGTTTTCTCTGTCAGTAGTGTTTTGTGTCCTGCCACGTGTGCATGTACAACATGTGTGGCGCTACAACATGTTCTTTTGCCATGAAACACACCCATTTTGTGCACATGTCGTTCAATCCTCAGCATCACACATACACCTCTCCACAGGTGAGTTGCGTCGTATCCTGACCACTCCCTTTGGTGCTGAGACAACCAACCCATACTGGTTTGGCAACATCAACGGCTATGACTACAGTATGTATTGTATTGTGTGTATTGGTGATTGTTGTGTGACACTGGAGTACAACCACACAAATATATCCAAATGCATGCTTATGTTGTGGTCACATCATTGACCATACCGTATCATCAGCATTGGCCATACCGTATCATCATCATTGGCAATACCGTATCATCATCATTGACCATACGGCATCATCATCATTGACCACACCGTATCACCATCACTCAATTCCGCACACAGTCACGGCCGCTGTGCAGCACCCCTATGGTGAGTCTGACATTGACCAGATTCAGTCAAACTCTGCCACCGGCCCTGCTGGGTATGTGGGTGCATGGGCATTCAAGAGCTCCGACTTCAAGGACGGCTCTTCCCTGCAGTTTCAGGCCATTCCATATCCCGGTGATGATGTGCAGAAAAACATGGTATGTCGTCGTTTCTTGTGCATGATTTGTTAGTTTTTGCGTGCACAATATACAGTTGTGCACATGATATGTACTTGTGGGGTGAACATGTGTCTATGTGCCACTCCCCTGTCATCCTCACTGCTTGTATTTCCACCACTCCTTCCACCCACAACCCCTCTTGCACACAGATTACCGCTGCCAACTCTGCCTACAAGTACATGCGTGCTGGCACCCCATTCCTCCTGGTGGATGGCAATAAGACCAGCATGATGATGCAAAAGCCCAAGGCCAATGGGGACACCCGCATGGTCGATGCTGTGGCTGCTGCTGGTGTGTCTGGCTGAGCACCTCCACTTCCGGGGGGTGGGGCTGTGGATGAGATGTTATGTATGACTGTAGAGACCGTTTCATTTTCATGTGCGCTGCTGTTGCTGTCATAGTACAGCACACCATATTCCGCACTGCAAACAACATAACACGGATTCGCACACCGTGGTGCATGTTGTTTGTGTAGTGCGAATGTGCCTGTCTTTGTGTTCGCCGTGCTGTGACTGCTGCTGTGCTATAGACTACCTACGTCCTTGTGCCTTTGGTATGTGTGTGCCCTGGGTTTGCCTCAGCAACAAACACCATGCGAGCCCCACCAGCTCTGTCATCAACTCGGGGTAATTACACTAAAAGCATTCAAGGGGTTATTATGAGAAGCATGTCTCACAGAGAAACAACCAATAAAAAAATAATAATCAGAGAGCATCGCTTGCTTTGCAGCTGCACAACACCAGCACTGCACCCTTCCTGTCCTCCTCCCCCCCCAGCACACCCTTGAGCGCTGCATCATACAATGCCCAAAAATCCCTGCATGTCTCTGGCTGATCCAAAATCGTTCGCTGCTTTGCATCCAGGCTCACGTCCAGCACAATATACTCGAGCCGGGCCAGCGACAGGGCCCCCGAGGCAATCAGCACTGCCAGTCTATGTGGGGTCCCTGATGCAACAGATACCTGGTGTTTTTTCAGCCATGCCTCCTGTTCTGCTTGTTTAAAGTGCTTGGCAAAGAGCTTTCCAATTCTCTGTCGTGCATTCAACGCAGGCAGCTGCTTGACCATGTCGTTGGCTGCCACAGCCGATGCGCATATGAGCAGCATGCGTGGGGCGCCTGGTGGTGCTGTGGTGTCTTGTGGGTTGTCACAGAGAGCTGTTTTCCAGTTGGGGATGAGCTGCTGGATGCGGGATTGCAGTGATGGTGCATTGGGGAGCGTGCGTATGGTGGATGCTGTGCGGGTGTGTGTGGGGTGGAGGTGGATGGAAAAGTGGGTGCCGCAGGACACAGGTGGTGGTTGTAGCATACCTGTGAGGGGTCCACGCTCCAGGGCTGAGGCTTTGGTGAGCTCTGCATGGGACTGAAACAGCCACTCTGCTTGCTCTGCAGGGGGGAGTGTGACGACGGTGGCGGACCGGGCACGCCAACCTTCAAACTGCTGTTTGGATTTCTGTATGTTGTATGGGGTTAGTGGAGACGCTGTATGTGAATTGTACAAGCCATACGAGTTGTGCCTTGCCTTTTTTTGTCGCTGGTCAATCAATCGCTGCTTCTTTTTGCTGTTGCTGCTGGGTACGCCTTGCTTGGCCTGCGCATTTTGTTGCTGTTGTTGCTTGCGTTTCTGTTGCATTGTGCGTGGGGTTTGCGCTGGGCGCTGCTTTTGAGGTTGTTTGTGTTACTTTGCATGTTTCAATATTGAGAACCACAGCTGCTTTTTACTTGGTCTTTCAAAGGATTTTACACAATCAACATTCCTAAAACAATCCAACCCCCTCCCAAAAAGTCCCACAAACTTTCCATCACTATGGCATACGATCAAGCATCATCAACCCACGCCCTTGCCTTTAGGGTGATGAGGCTCAGCAAACCGTCCATCACTGTCAACCCCTGCCCTATGAGACTAGATCTATATGCAGACATGACTGTAGACAACGCAAAAGATCTTGCCAGCACAACCCAATCAACACCTGATGCTGCGATGGATGCTGCACAACCCCACCCGTATGAATCACGCATACAGCTTGGCACACCATCACAAGGCTTTGGGTGTGAGGGTGTGCTGCTGCTGCCACAAAGCTTTGGCAGCATACACCTGGGCGAGGTACGTTGCTTTCAGGGAGCAGCCACACAGCGACACACAAAGACATGTGTTGTCATGCACATACTCATGCACATACATCCCACAACAGACATTCACAAGCTACATCAGTGTGGGCAACTATGCAGAGGAAGCAGTATCATCTGTCGGTATCAAGGTATACACACATACCCACGTGCACACATGCACGACACATCATCATCATCATCAACATCGACATCGTCATCATTATCACCACCACCACACACACAAAAACACAGGCGGAACTGCAAACAGAGCGTCAGAAAACCATCCTCTATGATATTACGAGCACACCATTGACATCATTGGAACCAGGGGGTAGGCATGATTTTGTAGTCAAGCATGATGTCAAGGAGTTGGGGGCACATACTCTTGTGTGCAGCACAGTATACACGTCACCAGAGGGGGAACGCAAATACATGTATGGTGGTGAGGGTGTGGTGGTGAGGGTATGGTGGTGTGTGTGTGGTGGTGTGTGTGGTGGTAACACCTGCTCCTCATATCCTCACACACACCTCCTCCTGCACACCTCAACAGGCCCCAGTATTTCAAGTTTTCAGCAACCAACCCCCTGTCTGTACGCACCAAGGTATGCCCACACTCGATACACTCGACACATGTGCATGGTTTCATAGTGTATACAGTCATTCTACATGTGTCATCCCAACACCACCATGATACGGTTATCCTCCATATGTCATCCCAACACCACCATAATAATGTATAAATGTTCACCCCACTCACAGACACGTCAAGTATTGGACAACACCTATCTAGAAGCATCATTAGAAAACACCACCAAGGGCTTGCTGCTGTTGGACTATGTGCGGTTTGACCCTGCCCCGGGCGTGCAAGTCAACACAATTGATGTGCGAGAGGCGTTGACCGAGTCAGAGGCTGCAGCAGGACCATTAGGGTATGATGTTTGACCCTATGATGTTTGACCTTGATGTTTGACCCTATGATGTTTGACCATGATGGTGGATACCCATTGTGTGCTGAGGAGGATGTCGACCATGTGTGATGCGTGTGGTGGATGTAATGACCCAGACCCACCGTCATGCACACACCCTCTGCATTCTCTCATCATAATGAATACACCCTCTGCATTCTCTCATCATCCACACAGCAAGTACATCACCAGCCTCACAGCCCTCCAGCCCAATGGCGGCATCCACCAATTCCTCTTTCACCTGCAGCGGGTCAACACCCTCAAATCTTCCTCAGCTCGCCCCTCCAAAGATGGCAATGCCCTGGGCAAGTTGGAAATCAAGTGGCGGAATAGTATGGGGGAGGTGGGACGCCTGCAAACACAGCAAATTGTGGGGCAGAGTGAACCACGCAAGGAGGTGTCGATGCAGGTGGAGCATGTGCCGGGGCAGGTGCAGCTTGGTCAACCATGCTGTGTTAGGGTTGTTGTGAGAAATAATGTTGACCGGCGCATGGGGCCGTTGGCCGTGGGATTGACGCCCGCTGGTGCGTGTTTTGTGCATGCATGCTGATGCGCACACGACATACAACACACAGGTTGTCCTGCACCACATTCATGCACCACAGTTTCTGACTCACACATGTACCCCCCCCCCACCCCCCCCCCACCCCCACAGGGTCTATAGGTCTGCAGCGAGCAGGTGCTCAGGCAGCTTCCATAGTAGTGTCAGGCCCTGATAGTGTGCTTGTGGGGGAACTGGAACCACAGGAGCAGCGAGCAGTCAATGTGCAGATGGTTGCGCTTCATGCAGGAGTGCAACGTCTTGCTGCACTGCATGTGTATGACACACGGTACGTGTATTGTGGGCTGGGTGCGTGGGCAGATTGAAAAGAATATGCCTGATAGTATTACAACACATGTGCAATGGGGGAAAACGTGGGAGCAACATGAACATGCATACATATTGTAAGGCATGCATACACTACGCAGCAGCAATGCTGGGGGACGCACACAGGAAACATATACTTGGCCGTTGGTATACACAACAATATGCAGCAACGATATGCAACAAAATAGAGCAGCAAATGGTTGTATGAATGCACACATGCATGTCGCCCTCCTGCTCTACACACACACAGGGATGACAAGGTGTATGATAGCATCAACAACCTCGAAGCCTTTGTGGGATGAATTGTGGGTAACGCACATGCAGAAACACCAATACATCCCACAGACCCACCATGGGCTATCACAGTGGCACCCTACACCCTCGCATACACACCCTCAAACACACACTCGGAAACGTATGCAGGCCTTCTCATGATGCTGAGAGACGGCAACAACACAGCAGTGGTGCTTGTAATAAAACGCAGGCATATATGTACGGCAAACAACAAGTGCTCGTTGAGATGAAGAAACGACGAGTGGTGTACAACGCTGTGCAAAACAAAACGCAGGCAATGTCCCGCTTAGTGTACAAACATTTTCTTGTGGCATGATGCCATGAACGATATGCCACCCGCACCCTGCTGTACAACATGGGTGGGTGAGTTGGGAAAAGCCCGATTCGACAACACAAATCAAATGACACAAAATGGAGGTGCCCTCCTCAATGTTCATAGGTACATGTGGGGCTGCTGCTGGGCGTCACAGCTGCGCCAATCATCTTAGAATTATGATTTTATGGACATGGTTGCGTTTTCTGTGGTGGTCACACACTGCGGTATCATCTGCGCCGGTGAAGAGCCTCAAGCAGCGCAGCCATGACCATCTGCTCATCCACCACCTGGGGACAGGAAGTTCGTGTGTATGTGCACACAGATGTCTGATCATGGGCACACCAACACCATACCTGCTCGCTGAAATGCTTCTCGATAGCACTCACCAAGTCCATGCGTGGAGAATGTGGCCCAACCTCGTTCTGTGGAGGATGGACAGCAGCGCATGGTCAACATTGGTCAAGGTCATCCCATATGGAATCCCATCCCACATACCAGGTTGTAATGCATGCGATACTTGCGGAGCGCATTGTTGCCGAGCTGATCGAAATTGACCCTCTGTGTGTCCGATGTGTGCGATGTTTCAACCGTATCAGCGTATCATGATCGAAATCTCACCCGTCTCATACCGTCTTGCCAACGCGTTTCATGGATTGCTTCACGGGCTCCATATAGCCGCTATACCCTGTGGAGTATTCGAGGACACCAAAACCGTGTGTTGTCGCGGTCCAGAACATTGCAAAATCAGTCGACCCCAAACCCATTCAGCATTGCAGCGACACACCTGGTGGCGATGTACGGTATCCCGCAGATGATGTAGTCTGTCGATCCTGTGTTTGGGGTGCACGAGTGTGGCTAGACAACAGCAGAGCCCCATGGTTGGCATCATTTGGAGTGTCCCGTACCACGCCACTGCCATTTGGATACTCCAAGACGGTCAACGCATTGCGCTGTAGACGAACCTGCTCTCCGCTCTCCAGCACCTGTGGAACGCAGGCGCGTCAAGGTGTATTGCATGCGAGCATGTTGGAGGATGCTTAGGTACGCACCAGTGTATGCCATCCTCCAAGATCTCCCGCTTGTATGATTACTCCACGCTGGCCTAGCAATGAGAGCTTGGTCCTGTTGTTGCCCGTCACCTGCACACTACATCCGGTGGGAAGCACAGCCTGGCTCTCCTCGTCCGAATAACGTTCGGGGGACAGTTGCATTGAATGCTGCATGTGGGTCATTGCGATTGGATTAGGCGCGCGATGTTTCTTTTGGTGGGGAATTGGCTGGTGCAATTTCTATATATTTTTTCTCCTGTGGCTCACACTCCCACCCTACCAATTTTCTGCACCATGCACAGCAGCACATGCACATAATAAGCCTGGTGCCCCTCACCTGCACAACAGTATGGACAAGGAGTGCCATAGTCAACGGTGTTGGTTAAAAACTTGCTGGCACAATGCTCAGCACAAAACAAGGATGGCGCAAAAAACAAGCACAAAACCAGTGCTCTTAAGGACCCCGCAATGCTCCACACTCGCACTCATCACTCCTCCTCAAACCGTGGTGCCTCCACCACCATCTACTTTTTCTTTGGCAATGCAGCCAAGCCACCCTTGACCTCCTCCTTGGGTGCCTCCTGTGTGTTGGAGGGTGTAATGTGGTCACAATGTGCAACAAACATGATTGCAAATGAATAATGGCCATCACCACAATGGCAATACCTTTTCCACGGGCTTTTCAGGCTCGGGAGGGATTTCGATTTCGTCCTTTTTGCTGTGGTTGAGCAGTGCCTGGCGGATATCCACCTCACTGCACCCAGCCTCCTTGAACTTGGCCACTGCATCATCCAACAGGGGCTTCCACTGGATGCCCACTGCTGCTCGAACCTGACTAATCTCATACAGCAAGTTGCCCCACAGCACGAGTGTGTGTGCTTTGAGGCTCACCTCCTCACCCTGCTGCTGGCCCTCCTTGGGTGCCTCCTTGTTGGTGGTCTCCTAGAGTGGTGTGTGCAATGAGGTTGTGTGCAATCTACGTACACCTCCATACCAACACACCCTCTCTCTCTCTCACACCTTGCTTTCGTCTGCCTTGTCTTCCTCCTTGTCCTCCTCCTTGGGGAGGTTGGCAAATGCCTTTTCAAAAAATTTCAACGCCTTTTCAAAGTTGCTCTTTGCACGTTCTACATCACGCTTGTTGAGCTTCTTCAGTGCCTCGTTGGTTGCTGCCAGCTGCAACTGCATTGCGGCTTGTTCAGCAGCCTTTTGGTCCTCACCCTCCTTGTTTTCAACCCTGCAGGGGTGATATGGGTTGTGTTGATACGTGGTGTAGGATGGGGTGGATGATGGGGTGGATGATGGGGTGGTGATGCAGTCCTTTTTTCCATCTCAACATCATCCCAACGTCATCGCAACATCATCTCACATCATCGGAACATCATCTCACAACATTATCCGTGCCTCCCACACAGCAACACATACTTGGGCTGTGCATAGATAAAGTTGGCAGTGATCTTGGCACGTTCCGAGTACAATTGCCCCATGGCAATAAACGAGTCGTAGTAATCAGGCTTGAATTGCAAGCTCTGGTTGTAACGCTCTTCTGCCTTTTTCAATTCTGCCTCGACCTTTTTCTCCACAGTGGAGATGGGCTCACCCTTGTTGGCAGCCTCATCGAGGTACTTGCGGGCAACACACATGTGCACATTGCCCCAGTTGAGCAAACCATTGGCTGTCACTTCCTGTTGTATGTATGGGTGAGAAAGTGCAACGTGTGTTGAGGTGCGCGAAGCATGCCCACTAGTACAGGCGTCCAAATGTGCACCCTCTCACACCAAGCGCATCTCAAACACCCGCCCCAATTTCTCACACACAACATACAAACACCCAAACAAACACACACACACACAACAACAAACAAACACACCTGGAAGCGTGCTGCTGCCTTGTCAAACAGGGGCAGTGCCTTGTCACTCTGCACAGCAGCATCCAATGCCTGGGTGCACTTTTCGTACCCCAGTGAGTGCAGCTCAAGGTGTTTGTCAGAATCAATATTGAGCATGTCCCTGAACAAGTGGGCAAACTCAACCAACCATTCATCCAGCTCATACACCTCTTCCGTTTCCTGTGTGGCGTGGTGTGTGGGATGGTATGTGGCATGGTTGGGGAGTTGTTGCATATGTGGGGGACATGTATATAGTATGGAGTATGGGGAGTTGTAGTGAATGTATGGGGAATGAACACAATGTACAACTGCACGATAACAATGGTTTTTCCCTGTTGCATTCAACCCTGCACCACCCTCGTACAAATCACACCAGAAGACCGCACACACCTTGGCTTGTTGCTGCTTTTGTGCAGCCAATGCCTGTTTCCTGTAGGTCTCCTGGGCAAGCTTGATTTGCTGCAGCCTGAGGGCCTCATCAGCGGGGGGTGCTGGCACCTCATCCTGGTAGTGGGGGGGTTGGTGTGTATGGTGTGTATGGTGTGTATGGTGTGTATGGTGTGTATGGTGTGATGTGCGGATACATAGAATGATGTATGATAGTGTTGGTACTATGCATTGCAATACAGTGTGACACAAACAGCAGTCCAACACATTACTATACCCCCCACATTACAATACACGTTCCTATACCCCCCCCCATACCTCGCTTGCAACCTTGACCACCTGAATACGCATGGCAGGCATCAGGTTGGCCGAGGGCAGTTTGGGCCCATGATTGGCACGTTCTGCCTCAATAAGCTCCGCCATTGCCTTTTGCAAGTCATTCTTATCCGTGATGGTCACCAAGTCACCCTCACGGTCAAGGAATTTGAGAACCACGGGGCCACATCCGGGAAACTTTTGTTTGACTGCGTCGAGGAGTTCAGCATAGGTGACACCAGGGCCCATGTGGATGGCACGGGTTTCATTGTCCAGGGTGCACTTGGCCTATTGTAGGGGGGATGGGTGGTGAGGAGGTTGTGGGGGGGGGTTGAGATAGCAATGGGTTGTTATGGCACTGGGTCTTGACAATGCTATCATTGAGTTGATATACTCTCGTATACTCTCGACCATATTGGGCTGTATACTATGTATACATACTCTACCATAATAGCTACACACAATGGTTAAGCCATGATAGACAAGGGTATGTGTGCACGCAATGTGTGTATTCCCCACCCCACTCACACAACACGTACCTGCACATAAAAGGGTTGCTGACGCCCAGGTGCCTTGCGGTTGCTGGCCAGCTTGCCTGCACCAAACCCATTGGCAGCAGTGCGCTTGCCACTGATGGTGTCACGTAGGCGCTTTTCAATTTCAGCAGTGTCTGCATTGGCCATGTTGGTCTTGTTGGCCTTTTGAATGTCAGACAGAGCCTGCTTGTACAATCCCAGGTGCTCGTATGCCTTGGCACGGCGGGTGAGTGCCTTGAAGTAGTTGGGCATCACGTCAAGGGCTGCAGTGCACTCGTTGACGCTCTCCTTGTACCTGGGGTTGGTCAAACATGGTCAATCGTTGGTGGTGCCCGGGTTTGTCGTGTACACAATTCAATGGAAAACCACAACAAGACACACAAAAAGCCATGGGAATCACCCATACTTTTTGAGCATCATGTGGCAGGCAGCCTTGTTGGAGTGCAGCAATGCCTTGTCAGTGTGGCCCTCTGGCAGCAGCTTGATGGCCTTTTCATAGGACTCAATGGCCTTGCTGTATTCCTTCCTGCCAAAGCATTTCGTGCCCTCCTCCTTGAAGCCAGCGATAGCCAAAGCATCCGACTGCATGCCGTGAAAACAACCGTACGGTGAAAAGAGAGCTAGCACACACCACGAACACTTGCCACACCACCATATGCACTACCTCGCTGATCTCCACGGGGCCTGCGGATGGTTTCTTGGCCTTTTTCCCCATGGTGGTCTAGATTAACACAAGCAGGCGGCTGAGGCTACAACCCTCAGGCAACGATATGGAGACAAGTACTATGCAGTGTGTTTTGGGATTACGTTGTGTTATTTGTGCAGGGTACTTGGTGCAGGGCTGCAGCAGATTTTGTTTGACTGGGGGTTTTCAAGCTTGTCGTTACAAGATAGACAGGTGTTGTACAAAACCATCTGGGTGCACTATTGCAGGCAACCGCAGACACACACACAACAAGGGGCTGTGCTATACCCCAGTACAAAAGAATACGCATCACGTGTCGCTGCACGCCTGTCGCTGCACACCCTCCTGCACATATACCACATGAGCACACCAATATTGATATACACAATACTATTCATTATGCACACGCAAGAAATGATGCACACATTAAATATCATCCCAGCTCCCCGTCACCATGACGCCATCTTGATGCGATGACAAGATGTCGTCGGGGGTAAGTGCCACTGCAGCTGCTGCTGCTGCCACAGAGCTCAAGTTGGTTGCATTTGTCACAAGGTTGCGTAATTGACCCTGAGTGTGTGGGGTATTGAGTGTGTGTATTGAGTGTGGTTCTTGAGCACGAGGGGACATAAGCAGGGGTGTACGGGTGTGCGGGTGTGTATGTGACAGCAACATGCTCGTTCAGTTTGTTCCATGCACTTGTAACATGTTCAAAACAACAAGGGGATCCACAAGAGGCACCCACACGTGCATCTACACGCGCACACATACACTGTACCACCCACACATACACTGTACCACCCACACATCTCCCCCCCTACATACCTCCCCCCCTTCTCCTGTCCCCTTGGTTCCCTTGGTGGCCATCTTTGCAGCCACTGTTGCTGCTGCAGCCGCCACTGCTGGTTGCCCATCAGACCCACTGGCACCAGCTTGGGGTGGGCTAGCAGGAGTGACTGCTGCAGGTATCACAGGACCTGTACTTGCTGTACCTGTACTACTTGTTGTACCTGTACTTGCTGTACTTGCTGTACCTGTACTTGCTCCTCCTGCACTCGCCCCCCCACTGGCAGCTGCTGTTGTTGACCCACCAAACCCACCACTCCCACCAAATCCACCACCACTGCCACCACTTCCACTCCCATTCCCACCACTTCCACTCCCACCACTCCCACTGCCACCACCAGCGGGTGGGGCTGGTTCTGTGGTGATGCCAGTGGCTGCGACATCCACTGGCGCAGGGAGTGCTGGTTTACTGTCATCAGGTGTGTCTGCTGGGAGTGTCGCTGGCACACTGGGTGCAAACTCCAACTGCGCAGGGTGGTGTGTGTTTGTCAAGGGGGATTCGTCAGTACAACCAAGACAATACCACAATACACGTACACCCCACCAACCCACCCACCCACCCTCCTGCCCATGACAATATACACACCTGTACACGCTGCTTGGCCAATTTCGCTCCATTACGCTCCACACAATCCACAAATGCAAGCATGAGATCTTGTTTAATAGCCATAAACGCATCCCTATTGGCCGCCTCTACATAAAACGACACATACATCGTGAGCTGCTCTCGGGTGATCTTATCCAAGAACACACGTCGATGCAGCTTCTGGATGATGCGGGGGTCTTGCCTGATGATTTTTCGCATGTCTGCTACAACAGCGCTCACTGCCTTCATGTCCTCCACACGCAGCCCTGTGATGGGGTGTGTGCATACAGGGGTGTGTATGTACAGGTGTGTATATGTACAGGGGTGTGTACAGGGGTGTGTATGTACAGGGGTGTGTGTGTACAGGGGCATGTGTGTACAGGGGTGTGTATGTACAGGGGTGTGTGTGTACAGGGGTGTGTGTGTACAGGGGTGTGTGTGTACAGGGGTGTGTGTGTACAGGGGTGTGTATGTACAGGGGTGTGTGTGTACAGGGGTGTGTACAGGGGTGTGTATGTACAGGGGTGTGTGTGTACAGGGGTGTATACAGGGGTGGTGGGTGGTGGGGCACAGGGTCTCTACATCACACACACACACACACACACATTCATACACACATTTACACCCACACCCACACACCCACACAAACCCACAAACACACAAACCCAATCCCCCATGCATTCAACCCCCCCTACCTATAAACTCAAAAAAGCGCCACTCCTTTCCCTTGCGTGTCACATTCAGCACCACATTGCGCGAGAACGCTGCGTTTGGTATACAAAATATCTCACGCTCAAAGCTGCGAATGGTGGTCCTGTACCACCCCACATCCACCACGATGCCCTCTATCACCTGCCCACTGCTTGGTCGAAACAAAATCTCTTCACCCACCTGTGTATTTGGTGGATGTGTGTGGTGGATGTGTGTGGTGGATGTGTGCGGATGTGGTGGATGTGAGGTAGATTGTATAAAGCACACGAGAGTGCTCAGCAACAATGTAGACATGTAGATACACCTATTTCAACACACATATAACAATACACACATATAACAATACACACATATAACAATACATACACATGACAATACACACAAATGGAACAGCGCTGTACATAACCCCCCCCTACCTCAAATGGGCTGGAAGAAAGAATGATGAGCCCCGTAAACAAATTTTCCAAAATTTCACGACCAGCCAAACCCACAGCCAAACCACCAATACCACCAATGGTCAACACCGAGTTGACTGTGTTTTGAGGGGGGGGGAAAGGGTGTGTTTAGAGGGAGGAAAAAGGGGTGATGGGTGATGATGTGGATGTATACAAGGATGTTATACAAGGATGTGTGATGATAACCCCCCTCACCCCCCTCACAAGGATGTCATATAAGGATGTGTGATGATGTGGACGCACACATGGATGTCATACAGGATGTGTAATGATACCCCTCTGATCCATGACCCCCCCACCCCCTCACATACTGTCAAGTCCGAGTGCTTGAAACCCAAACACAGCGCCCACAATCAATGTCAGCACGCTCATCAGCTTGTCAATGGCCTCCACACGTCGCTGTCGAGTGACGTCCCCCTTGACCTCAAGCTGCCATGCCATCTCCCTAAACATGCGTCCCTTGATGTTGTACACCACACGCACGAGTGCAATGACGAATGTGAGGGAGAGGGTGCTGCGTACAATGTTTTGCACAAGCGACTGTGTGTGTTTGGGGGCGTGGGGGTGTATGGGGAGTTGATGGTGAGGGGATGTATGGGTGAGGGTCAATGGGATGCTGATGCTTGTACAACAGTGATCATACATCCATATAGTATCCACACATGCACATTTACTCCCACACCCACTCCCTATACACCTTGGGTATGGCAATGAGCTGTGGCAAAAAGTTTTCAGCAAATGTAACAGCAGCTGCAATGAGGAACAACACCTCCAGTGGTCGATACACCTAGATCGTAGAGGAGATGATGGTATAGTAATGATATGACATGATGATATGGTGATGATATGCTGGTGTAGTGATGATATGATATGATGTGCAGATAATCACATGACACGATGCGGAGATAATCACATGATGTTGAGATAACAATAATACAATGATATTGTGTGATATCCACACCCACCCCACCACCAAACCACGTACCTCTCTCAACACGAAAAACTCGGTGGACTTTTCCCACGTCCCCTGTGCACCAAACATGGCCCTCAACACCTTGACCATGGGCTCGAGGCCAAAGCGTACAAACAGCATAGCACTGAGAATAACGACCACTTGACGCAGGGCGTGTGTCTTGAGCAGGCGCTTGACGACTTTGGTGGCTGCGAGGCGCAATTGCATGTCGCCCGTGCTGACCAAGAGGATTGTCAAAAATGCAAGCCCCACTGCGAGGACGAAAAAGAATGCAATAATGTGAAAGCTCTTGATGATGGTGGTTTGACTTGCAGTGGTTTGGGTTGCAGTGGTGGTTTTGTCCTCCCCAGCAGGTTTTTGGCCATTGGTGCCAAGGACGTTGGCCGGTTTGGCAGGGGGTGGGCCAAGGAAAAAGTCGTCAAGGTCGGTGTAGCTCTGTTCTGGTGGTTTGGTGCTGTCTGGTCTGCCTGCTGCTGCTGATGCGGATGCACTGCAGCGAAACGTCCATCGCTGTGCTGCTGCTGATGATGATGCACCTTGTGGGCGTGGCAAGGGACGACGTGATGGTAGCCGTACGAATCCCGTGGAGGGTATCGTGCAGGGTGCTATCATCATCATTATTATTACGAAAGGGGGTTGGTGTACAACGTTGGCAATGCTGGGTGGTGTTCACATGTCTTTGTGACGTTGGCTGATGAGCAACGCGAGGCACAATGGGATGGTTGAATGTACAATGGGATGTACCAAGCGTCTAGCGTTGATTGGGGGTGTATTCAGGCGGTGAAGTGGTCGTATGAAGGTGGCGAATGCTTGGTGCAAATGTTGTGTGAAAAGGTGCGTGCGATGTACTGTTTGGGTAGTCAGTGAGTGGTAGTTATGTTGTGATTGTGATGGGGTTGGAACGGAAAACATTCCTGAGACAGCAGTGAAAACACTCATATAGCAAGGGGTCCAATTTTGCATCCATCACACAACGCTGCATTACAATTCAGGAGCAGTGTTCATTCGCCTGCCGAGCATTGCAAGCAATCATTAATCATCACAATCATTACGGCTGTCGCCCAGATCATCCCCCTTCAATCCTCCCATGCTCGCACATCGCTCCTCACTCCACGCCCCACAACGCACTATCATCAACGCACAACATCAACGCTGCATACCAATATGCTTGCAACCCATTACTAGCAGTGTGTCAACAGCGGCACCCATATGGCGTGCAAGCGTGCAGCGGCCGAGCCTTCGTTTGACCACCCCCACCCGCCGTATATGCACCGTCGCTGCATCCTCCGATGGCACGGACACCCCCACAGACCAGCCAGCCATGGAAGCGGCCGACTACCTTGCCAACATTGGCATTTTCGGACTATGGGGGGGCTTGCTGTACTACGTGTTTGTACTTGCACCCAACCAAACACCACTGCGTGACTCGTACTTTGTGGAAAAGCTTGTGGGGCTTGGTGTGGATGACGGTATCCTCATCAACACTGTGTTTACACAGGTGGGTGATTACACAGGGGGAATGGGGCATGGTAGTGTTGCGCCATCCACACACATCCCCCAACAACATCCGCCCCCCACTCCAAACAGGTGTGGAACATGATGGGATTGTGGTGGCTCATTTTCGTAGCCCTCCTCATCCCCTCTGGTCGCTCGGGCAACAAGATCCCAGCATGGCCGTTTGTCACCGCCTCCTTTGGTCTTGGCATGTACGCCCTCATGCCCTACTTTGCCCTGTGGAGGGCCCCCAGCAAAACCCAAACGGGCCCCGTCCCCCCCGGCCCAGAACAACAAACCGGCTTTCAGGTGGGCTTGAAAATTACAGAGTCCCCAATCACAGCTGTGCTGATGACGGGCACTGCTGTGTGGTTGTGGTACAATGTCTTTACGGCAGACATATACGCATGGGTGGAGTACAGCCGGCTGTTTCGGGAGAGTCGATTGGTGCATGCAACGACATTGGATTTCTTTTTGTTTACTGCATTTGCACCGTTTTGGATGTACAATGATGCCGCTGCGCGGGACTGGAAGCAGCGGGATGTGGGGGTGGCATTGCTGTCGTTGTTGCCTGTGTTGGGGCCCAGTGTGTATTTGCTGTTGCGGCCCAAGGCGGGAGGGGATGATGGTGGTGCGTCATCGTCATGAGGAGAGGGAGGGAGGAGAGAAGGAGGGGGTTGGAATGTTGTTGTTCAGGTTTTTTGTTGTGCGTGTGTGAATTGAGTTGATAGAGTGTGAGGGTGTTTGATAACATGGAAGAACACATGCGCGCATGCATCTGCACAACAAAATACGTATTGTTACAACATGTATTGCTGTCATTTGTGTGCAAGCAGAACATGTGCAAACACATCAATGTACACAGACGCACCATCACAATAAAAAATAAGCAGTACACTGTCACGCACATTGTCATTCCACACACTACAAGTTATCGCAATGCACCAGCCAAAACATACTCACCCAGCAATAGAAAGGAGCGCCCCATACATATCCACCAGCATGTTCCACTATCATACACCACCACCAGCATGTTCCATTTCCATCATCACCTTACCCTCTGCCTCCTGTACCATGCGCTCCAGGGTAGCCACCACCCTCTGAGCAGCCAGCAGCTCAGTACGCAATGCCTGCAGTTGTGCCACTGCCATACAAGTGCGCATATTGTTCCCATGACCATTTCCACCCCTCCCACTACCACCACCACTGTTTCCACCACCTTCCCCCTGGTGGTCACACAATGCCTCCTCTCTTTGTGCCACAGCTTCAAGCATAGCTGCAGTTTTTGCACATCGCTGGGCACGTAGTAGTACAAGTTCATCGAGGGTGGGCCCGGGTCGAGGGGCCCCTGCTGCCATGTGCCACATGCTTGCATGGGGGGGAACCAGGGTGGCGTGGGTGATGGGGGATGGGATGCGGGAGGGGAGGAGGGGCGGGGTGGCAGGGGCTTGCAGCTTCACAAGTGCTGTGTGGGTGTGGTTTTGTGTGTGTGGTTTTATGTATGTGGTATTGTGTATGTGGTTTTGTGTCCAGATGTGAAAACCATACATGGACAAAACAACAATGCACGCAAAACCACACACACCTCTGATTGGGTACAGGGTGTGGAACAAGGCAGTGTCTTCTGCGCGTTGCTGCTGTCCATCATCACCACCACCATCAGCATCGTCGTCGTCACTGCCAACAGGTGTTGCCTCACCACCATCACGGGGGATGTCACCCACCATCCCATCATGCCATCCTCGCACAACCTTTTGTTTCATCACACGTGCACCTTCAAGCTGCATGTTGCTTGCTGAAGCACGCATATTTGATTCTTGCAAGGGCTGTTGATTGGTCATGTGTAGATCATGTGCATCGCCATGTCGCAAGGATTGTGCTGCATGGAGCAGTGTCTGCTGGTGAACAGCATCATGCACACCGAGTTCTTGCAAGTCTGATATGTGAATGTCAGGGAGGATGTCTATGTCGATGGAATGGGCTGCGAAGGCTGATGCATACTGCTGCAGGCCAAGTGTCTGGGTGTGCGGGATGGGGAGCTGGGTGGGTGTCTGTTGATGTATGTGTGCACTATACAAAGCCATTCCGTACATCAAGCCACCGTGCAATGGCAGTGAGGGAAGTGTGTTGGGTGGCTTGATGATGGGGCCTGGGTGGGAGCACAGAGGAGGGAGGGTACGCACAGCGTGGACTGCATGACGCAAAGGATTGTAACCTACATGCCCATTGCATAATACATTATGTGTACCTGTTTTCTTTGGCCTCGCAGCATGCATCAACGTGTGCCTCAGCCTCTGCAAGCGAGCATGTGGAAAGATCTTTGTCACAAATGCAACATCGCATGCTGCCAACAGGTACATCAAGCTGGTCCAGGATCAGCAAGTATGTTGTTGGATCGTTGTTGGCTGCAAAAGTGCGACATCATCGTGTTGAGTTCAGATGCAACTGACAGTACATGTGACAGACTTGTCATATGCGTCTGAAGACATGCACATGTGTATACTCGTGTAAGTGCAAATGCTTGTAACATCCCCCCCAAAAAAAACACCACGCAAAAAACACAAGCAGCAGCCATCGACTTTTTGCGAGTGCAACCCACCAAAATCACACGATTTCAACATTGCCACACTAGCATTGTACCCATCGCCATGCCTGCCATGTTTGTGGCAGCACACAAAAGCTGCAGCGCGCAGCTCTTGGTCAACAAGCCAAGCAATGCTTTGTTCTTGACAAACACACGCCTTGCAGCACCCTTGCACTGCATGGCTGCCAACAAGGTGTGCATATGAGGTTTTGTCTATCATGTTCCATCCATCTGTTCGTGTCCATCACAAAGTGTCACCATGAACACAACAGACCAGCATGCGGGCATGCACTCCATCGAGGAAGGGTGCAGTGCAGGTCCAGGCAGTTGCAGCAGAGCCAGCCACCACAGGCAACCAGCAGCTTGCACCAGGCACAGGTGTTGGGTTTTACACAGGCACAGATGGCTACCTGTACTGCGACAGCATGCGCGTGGATGACATTCGCGCCCAGGTGCCCGAGAGCCCTTTTTACTTGTACAGGTGTTTATTTGCCTGAGACTGTGTACCTTGTGAGGTGTTTGGGGTGTTTGGGGTCCCACTTGGGAAGGGTGTTTTGCAATGAAATTTGACAGCAACAACAACAACAACACAACCCCACTCAACACACACACCAACACCCCAAACACAGCAAAGCCAAAATCGAAGCCAACTACAATGCATACAAAACCGCCCTTGAAGGCCTGGACTCCATCATCGGCTATGCAGTCAAGGCCAACAACAACCTCTTCATCATGAAACTCCTCGCATCCCTGGGCAGCGGGGCCGTGTTGGTGAGCGGCAATGAACTGCTGTTTGCGGAAACAGCAGGCTTTGACACACGTCGAACGGTGTTTAATGGCAACGGCAAGCTACCTGCAGAGCTCCAAGATGCGGCACAAGCAGAGGTGTTGGTCAATGTGGATAGCGAGTTTGACTTGGAAAACATATCTGCAGCTGGAAAGGCCACAGGAAAACGGGTCAAAGTGTTGATTCGAATCAACCCGGATGTTGACCCAGAAGTACATCCCTATGTGTCTACTGGGTTGGCCAATTCAAAGTTTGGTATTCGCAACAGCCACTTGCAGGTTGGTGGTTTTTTTGAGGGGGGGGGGGGTGAGATTGTCCCTGGTGAGGGGGGTGAGAGGTGGGTGAGAATCATGGTGCATGGAGTTGGGTGTACCATGTGCTGTGCTGCTTGCATGCTTGTTCATCATGCACTGCAACATCTCGTTACACATCACATCCAAACACATCACATCCAAACACACACACCACACACCACACATACAACACAACAAAACACACAGTGGTTTTTGGATCGCATTCGTGACGACCCCCACTTGGAGCTTGTGGGTGTGCATTGCCACCTGGGCAGCACCATTACCAAAGTCAACATCTTCCGCGATGCTGCCGTGCTCATGGTTGACTTTATTCGCAAAATCCGGGAAGAGGGGTTTGACCTTAAGTACCTCAACATTGGTGGTGGCCTGGGCATTGACTATTACCGCCGGTATGAAGGGGGATGTTTTTCGTAGGGGTGGGGGGTTACATCACATGTCTTGTATCATACACCTGTGTACATCCATATGCAACATATATGCAAGATAACATAGATGCCATACACACCAAGAATCAACACGACATACACACCTAGTGTTTAACCCTCTTTTACACAACATCAACCCTCCTCTCCACATCATCATCAACAGGGGTGATGTCTTGCCAACACCCAAGGACCTGATTGACACTGTTCGTGACCTAGTCAAGGACCTTGGTCTCACATTAGTGATTGAGCCAGGACGCTCCATGGTGGCCAATAGTGCTGCCCTGGTCAACACAGTGACTGGGGTCAAGACGAATGGGAACAAAAACTTTATTGTTGTAGACGGGTCTATGAGTTGCCTCATCAGGTAGTGGTGGTGTGTGCATGTGCAACACATGATCATGCATTTTTATGAAATACGTCATCATCATGATTGTGGATGCAACACATGGTCAACCCAACCTAGCATCCACGGGCCTCATAATATTATGGTATCACGCCTGCATCATAATATCACGGTATCGTCCCCACGCCACACCCAGGCCATCGCTGTACGACGCCTACCAGCATATTGAATTGACCGCACCCACTGGCAACTCCCAAGTATTTGACATTGTGGGTCCCGTGTGTGAATCGGCCGACTTTTTGGGCAAAGATCGAACCCTGGGCACTCCAGAGGCTGGGGCGGGGTTGGTGGTACATGATTCAGGCGCCTACTGCATGGCCATGGCAAGCACGTATAATTTGAAGATGCGACCGCCCGAGTATTGGGTGGAGAATGGGCAGTTGAAAAAGATTCGAAGGGCAGAGACGCTGCAGGATCACTTGGCGTTGTTTGATGTGTAATACATAGCTATATCACCACTGTAGTGGGGTGGTAATGCATAGTGGTGTGGTAACAGAAGAAAAGGTGGATTAATACATGACAATGGCTCCTACATGGTTTTGACTGGACAACAAAATGAGAGATGAAATGGTGATTCAGAAGCCAAGGGTTGGTGACCCAGAAAAAATTGGTTCACAAGCCCGTGAGCCACCTCGCAGCATGCACATGCACTGGTAGTTGCACTCCATGCATGCGCAAGGCTGTGACTGCTTTGCTGTTTGCAGTCAGGGTGATGGCACGCAATGTGTTTGACAGGGAAAACACCTGCTGTTGCAAGGGAGTGAGCCCAGGCACGGTTGCAACACGGGTTGACCGTGGTTGTGGAGCGTCGACCACGGGGTGTGGGGTGTCATCGACACTAGGAACAATGTGGATCTGAGGAATGTAGGTGAGGAACAATGTGGATCTGAGGAATGTAGGTGAGCTGTGTCTGATACGTTCTCATGTGACGCATGCATACTACAGTGACACATACGTACTCCATCAGCACCATAACAGACAAGATACCTTGCTGCGAAGCTGTTGCCATCTGTGGAGTTCCAGGGGCCCTCCAATTGTTCCTAACAACGTCTCAAAATGGTTGACCGCCGCATGTGATGCATACAGGGGACACGTTTCTGTGTGGACATGGGACAGTATATGCAAATACAACAACACAGCATATTGCAGGGTTTATTTCTTATCATTGTGCATTTTGTATCATACCATGTTTGTGTAGGTAGGGTCCCAGTTGCTCCAGCAAGCGTGGACCTGCTATCTCCTGCTCTAAGGATGCCTGTGATTACGATAACAAAATAAATAAATCAAGATGGCTCATCATCTCATACCAACTCGTGCACCCATATTGTCTACACCCACACATTGTATGCACCCACACATCCACACAACACCTGCCAGTGCCGATTGCGTCGTGCCCATGCAACCAGGAGGGGGTCCTCCACTGATGCATGCGAAGACTCTGATACCAATGCACACAATGTAGTCACATCTATATTCACAGTATTAGGAGCATGTACGAGGCCTGCCCATGGAGTCAACAATGGGTCAACAGTCAACAACAGGTCAACAGACACATCTGCAGAGGGCAAGCCTGTTGGTACAGGTTTTTGTGCACCAGTTACTCGTGCACCTGCTCTAGGTAGAGCCATCCCTGGATGCCCTGCTATGGGCAGAGAACATGACGAGGGAAGATCACCACCCACCCCTGGAAGACGATGATGATTGTTGCTGTAACCATGCTGACCCTTGTACATTTGACCAAGCGTATCCAGCCCAGTGGACCCTGTACATACAATGACACCCAGGGAGACAAGGTGCTCCTGTACAGCAGCAGGAACACTTTGTGAGGGAAACCACACAGCCACACGAGGAGGACGCCATAGGAAATGATTACAGGGGGCATTGGCTATACGTAGCAAGCGTTTTATTTGACTACCAAGACCTTTTTGGGTTGAGGGGGTGTGTTTTGAGAGGGAGGGTGTTTTGAGAAAGAGGGTGTTTTGAGAGGGAGGGTGTTTTGAGAGGGAGGGTGTTTTGAGAGGGAGTGTATTATGTGCATGATGGAGTGTTTTTGAGGAAGGACAATGTGTATGCACACCAGCATGTACCTTGAGGACCTTCCATACTGGCACTCCCCTCCCCCATTGACCCACTGTACTCCTTGACTTCTACCCAGCATGCACCTCCACATGCCACAACATCCACTTCCACCGTCTCAATACCACCAATGGATGAGGACATGTCATTTGATGACAGGTCATTTGATTGTGTTGTACTGTGTGCATTTCCGGGCGTATGTGTGGTTGTGCCCTTGCCGGTGGTGGTGCCCTTGGTGGCTGCAGTGCTATTGCGTTGTGCCAATTCTGCGTGCATGATGATGTGCATGATGTGTTTGTGTCACAGTACAGCATCTGTTGACTTGAAGCACGTACATAAGTGCTCCTGTGTACACCTACCTGCTGCGCTTACATTGTACATACGTTGACATACTGCCACCACGCCCGGTGCCTGCTGTGCTGCCTGTATGAGGATGTGAGGTGATGTATGGTGGTGATGCATGGTGATGTATGAGGATGTGGGCTGACAATCATGTGGTGAGATGACGGTGATGTAATGTCAAGTGCATATCATCCTTGCAACAGGACTGCACACAACAGTGTGTGACGGAAGAAACATGGTGAACACCATGAGCAACAGTGTGTGACAGTGAAACATGGTCAACACACCATGAGCTCTGCTCGCAGCCCACGAGCATTGTTGCGGACGCCTTGTAACACTGTGATAGCAGTGGAATAACCTTGGTCCTGTGTGTGTGTGTGCAGGTGTGTATGTAGGTGTGTGTGTAGGTGTGTGTGTGGATAATCGGCAGCGCAGGGGCCATGAGGCACTGTCCATATCACCACCGCTGCCATGGCTTTACATAAGGACCATACTGTACAACGATCAACGCCCAGCAACACACCGAGAGGGCATAGTTGGCACGATGGAGATCCCGCTTGATGCGTTGACTCAAGTTGGTTGTCCCTGTTACGTGGGAATGTTGTGATGCATATAGCTGGCAGTCTTCATACAGCTGTTGAAGCTGTTTTGACACAGATTTGAGTTGCTCTATGGCTGACATGTGAAGGCAGAGAGAAACAGGTGGGAGAATGAAGTGTATTTTGGAATCAAGAATCAATGTATTTTTTCTCCAAATTCGCCCATGTCATAGTTTGACATATTGCACAACTCATACCAATATTATGAGAGCGTGTGTAGCGTACACACAAACAAGCTATCAGAAAACGGCATCTGCCACACCCTTTCAGCTTCAGCCTGCAGTTCGTGATCATAATATAGTATAGTACCACCCCACACGCACCACACGCACACGTATTCACTATGCAGCAATAAACAAGTCTAACTGATCACAACACACCAAGATGCCATCTTCCATTGCTTCTCTATGGACCCGTGCCCCAGTAGAAGACAGTCAGCCCGTACAAACTGCACCTCGTCTGTTTGTTCTCACACATGATGAGGACCGCTCTGCCTGGCAACAGTGGGTGCATCAAGCAATCCCATCCCCCGTGTACAAGGCACGCCTCCAAGGTGCATCAAGCTGGTTGTTGAGGCACTTTCGTGCAGAGCAGATACTTGCTGTCAATGTAGGTCCACCCTGGCCACAAGATCTTGCAGTGCTCTTTGGGTGCGTTGGCTGGGTTCATCGTACCCAAAGAACGTGTTGTATGGTTGTACATGTGCTTGGTTGTACATGTGCTTGGTTGTAAATGTGTATCACATGCATGTGTATACACAACGCATGCCCCCACTATAGCCCAATGCACCCACTATACCCCAATGCACTCACTATACATGTACATACTATTCATAGGCAGCAGGTATGCACAGCCCCAGTGGCTCATTGGGAGGCACCCCCAGGAACAGCACTGGTGCCACTTGAAGCCATTTTTCGTGTGTGTGCCATCATGCACCGGTGGCTGGCAGCACATGCACACAACATCGTGGTACGTGGTTTTTGTATTGCATGATGTGTGCATGGTAGAACATCACCAATTGGTACCTCACCATCACCATATTTGTACCTCACCATCACCACATGATATCTACAATAATAACATCTTCCACATACTATCTTTCGCACAGATTGTTCACACGCAAAGTTGTAGTGGTACGGCTCGTCACATGGCACGGTTGCTGTTGGTTGCACATTATGTATGTACATGGGGTGATGATGAGCCAACAGCACTACACCGACTGCTGCAAAGCGCTCGTGCAGGAGGTGTGTATGTTTGGTTGTTTGTTTGTGGGTGTGTGGGTGTGTATTTGTTTGTTTGTATAGGTGTGCACGTGTGTGTGTAGGGGTGGGGGGGTGGCTCATGTGTGATTGTGTATAGTCGAATGGTTGGGCGTGTGTGTAGTGTATGCAGACATGCAGTGCGATCAACAGCGTGTACAATGCATGCTTGGTCATGTACAAATCATGTGTTGCTCATGTGTATCAGCATATGTGCAATAACTTATGTGCACACATTGCACATGCTGTACACTCTTTCTAAACTGTGCGAGTGGCAATGTACACACAGGCAACAACAAGATACATGCACCATGGCGGGCAAGCAGACGAGCTGTTCAGGAGTTTTGGAGGCGAGGTGATGCATGTGCACACATCAATACAGCCAAGTACGTGGGGGCGCTTCATATTGTGGGGAAAGACTACTCTTATAGTTATCTGCTGTGTTGACCGTGTTTCGTATGTGTGTTGACCGTGTTTCGTATGTGTGTTGACTCTGTTTTTTAAGCTCACATGCGCATTGACCTTGATGCATCACACTCTCAAGGCATGCATTTCATCACACACCATACAAGCATTTCTTCAAACATCAATGCATTCATTTCACGACCATGTGTGCAGGTATTTCGGGTTGCTGGGACCTGGGCAACGTCGTTATGTATCCTATATAGCACATGTACTGAGGGAATCTACCATGGTATCTTCCACACTGCCTAGTATACAACCCCTTGAACTGCGACGAGTGGTTGTCAAGTCACTTGGTGTGTGTGTTTGATGGTGGTGTGTGTTTGATGGTGGTGTGTGTTTGATGGTGGTGTGTTTCATAGTGGAATGTATGTGGGACTGTGTGTACATGTAGAAGTGTATGACTATATGAGAAAACCATCACCCACACTCTTCTCATCACCCCACATACACAGGCACCCTCATCGACCCCACATGGACCCCACCCCTGTCCTCCCAAGACCCTACCACCACCAATCCCAACCAGCACAATACACCAAACACTCCCCATGCCACCCACATTACGGAACCCACGACTGAACAGGGCCCCCCTGGTGGTGGGGCCCCACACAGGCCCCTCGCACCGTGGGTGTTGCTGTGTGTGCATGTGGGTGGTCGGTTGGTGTATTCAGGGCAACCCATGACCGTGGATGGACAAGAGGTGTGTGGGTGTTGGTCTGTCAATGTGCTTGTTTGTGTGTTGATGTGGTTGTTGGTGTTGATGTGTTGGGTTTGCGTGTTGGCAATAGCATACATAAAAAAACATTATACAGCATGTACACCGATACAAACCCCAACCACACCCTCACAATAGGCACACACATGCATAACCCCCTCCACCCCCCCCCAGGATGACTTGCTTGGTTTTCAATTAAATACACCAATATACAGCGATGTATGCATTTCTCTCCACATGGCAGACCACAGGGCAGAATGGGACACACCAGATGCAACCCTGTCTCTCCATACCACCACCATGACACCTGGGGTGTTGCGCTTCACAGCAGCAGACCTTGATACACACCCAGATGGATGTTTCATCACCAACCACACATCATCACCAACACCGACACCCATGATGCAACCGGTGGGAATGGAATCCGGGTTCTTCATGCATTTGACCGTTGACCGTTTGACCGTTGACCATGATGCGCATGCTGAGGTTGTGCACGCAGCACAGCGTGATTGCCCACAGCGGCTGCGGCAGTTGTGGGAAACTGGGTGTCATGGGTATGGTGGGCGTGTGCCTGTGGGGGGGGTGTTTGGGGTGGGAGGGGTGGATGAGGAGGGTGAGGAAGAGAGGGGGGTAGAGGAGGGGGCACTACCATTAGCAGAAAGCAGCAGCAATGGTGATCATGGTACTCATGATGATGATGCAAAGCAACACACGGACTGTGATGTGGTGTGTATTCGGGCCCATGCGACGGGACCACCTGCACGTGATGATGCTCCTGGTGATGATGATGTTGGTAAACACAGCATGCATTCTCACGTGCCAGCAACATCCCAACCACCACCACCACCACCACCACAATCCATGCCCACACCCACCAAGTTGCATGCAGCACCCCCACCCCCACCCCTACCACACGTGGCACGTAGCCAACCCACTCGCATACCAACAACACCCCCCCCACCCCCTCCACCACCACACATGCGACATACACCCAAAACACCCAACACACCACCTGCTTTCATTAGTGCATCTCTTGATGATGGCAGCAATGGGAACACACACAATCCCATCAAACCACATGCAGCAGTGAAAACAGGAGGTGGGGATGCAGAAACATCAGGGGAGCAACTGCGGACCCCTGCACAAGGGGGGTCCCCCCACATGGGCACCCCCAAGGTGGGGGGTGGATCCACAACCCCAGGGGCACAACACACACCACGGTATAAATTGTTGCATTGGTGTGTTGCACCATTGAAACCCAATACACTATGGGAAGAGGTGTGTTGGGGGAGGCATGGGTGTGGGCATGGTGTGGGTGTATCTTTGTTAGGATGTAGATATGCACGCTCATATACACACACCATATACACACACCATATGCACAAACACACACCATATGCACAAACACACATCATATACAACCATACACACCTAGGCACATGCACTCGCCCCCACACTGTCACAAGCAGATGTGGGGCATATCCAACAAGTATTTACACAAGTGCAAACCAACATACGACGCACTAGTCCAGGTATTGCTCCTGCTGCTGCTGTGATGTGTCTGTGTGTGTTGTGTGCTGAGCGTGTTGGTGGTCACAGGTTGTATGTAATGTTGGTGGTGAGACTCCCCCACGCACACACACACACACATCCACACCCATATCCACACCCAAATAAACCCACCCACACACACATATGTACACAAAACATCACACTGTACACAAAACATTGTACTGAACACAAAGCATCATACTGAACAATAAAAAAAACACCCAGGGCCCACACGTCCAGCAGCACGACTGTATGTACTCACACAAGAGCGTGCCACCAACATTGGCATTATGCTTTCAAAATTTGCCAAAGACTATGGCCATCCACAATCACTCGTGAATGCTCTTGCATGTGGGGGTGGTGCGTTGTCCCCTATACAACTCGAGCTGCTGCCACAGGTAGAGAAAAAATGAGAGGGGAGGAAAAATGAGAGGGGAGGAAAAATGAGAGGGGAGGGAAAATGAGAGGGGAGGAAAAATGAGAGGGGAGGATCGAAGGGAAACAAGCATGGTGATTTTAATGTCCAAACCCAACTACCAGCATCCTTTCATCTCCCTTGCACACACAAAACCTGTCCTCTCCCTTGCACACATACACTACACAGGTGTGCCCAACTGATGAGGAAACCACTGCCCTCCTCCGCCTCCCCACCCCCCCACCCGACCCCCTCATCCCTGCTGAAGCCTACACACTCCACCTGTGTCGTGCAATGCCGCGTATACGCTCCAAAGCACGCATTGCCCACTTTGTACAAACCATGCCACCCATCCTGCAGGAGCTGCACACCACCCTGCACACCCTGGAGCGGGCAGTGGGTGAGCTACGGGCGTCGCGCCTGCCCCATGTGTTTCGGTGTGTGTTGGATTGTGGGAATGCAATCAATGCAGGGTCACGGTTGGCGCCCTGTACTGCTTTGCGGCTGTTGGAGAGTTTACCTCAGATACTGCACATGACTGTACCTCGACGGGCTGCTGGTGGTGGTGTACAAGGTGGTGGTGTACAAGGTGGTGTTGTACAAGGTGGTGTACAATCCCCACCCGCCCCCTCTGCTGCCCACCAACCCCAACCCCCACAAACACTCTTGCACATGGTCGCACAGCACGCAGCACAACATGCGCATGTACCACTGCGCCCACAAGTACCGTCCTTGCAGCACGCCGCACGCATGCTGACCGCAGGGCTGGTGTTTGACCGCCTGCAGGAGTTTGACCGTGGTATGTTTGTCATGGAGGCAGAGCACACAGCATTACAATGCATGCTTAATGGTGGTTTCAAGGGGAGCAATAGTGGTGGTGTGCAGGAGGGTGGTGGTGTGCAGGAGGGTGGTGGTGTCCAGGAGGGTGGTGGTGTGCAGGGCAATGACAGCAACACACACAGTGAGGGCAGTGATGGAGACCCAGAGGAGCGGTTTTCCAGGTGGCTCCAGGGTGTGTGGATGGATGCCCAGGGAGCACGTGATGCCCTGCAAACACTTGTGCAAGTATGTGTGCAAGAGCATGGGGGGTGGGTGTGATACGTGGGTGGGTGCAAAGAGTCCGGCATCCATATCTAGGGTGACCTCCCCCTCTCTTTCCCTCTCCTTTTTTAACTCTGAAATCATCACTCCCTGTCCCCTCTCTCTCTGCAGTCATCACTCCCTCTCTCTCTATTATCATCACTCCCTCTCTCTCTATTATCATCACTCCCTCCCTCTCAGGCAACAAACAAGAGGCTAGCTGGACTTGTAACGTGGTGCGGAGAGGCACCTGATACAGACCCAGCTGTTGTTTTAGCAGCACTGGACACATTTGTGACACTACTAGATGATTCTTTTGTGCGACATACAATATAGAGTATGTTTTTGTACGACATACATAGCACCACGCACAGCATGCAAACGCATACATCGTGTCTGGGTCACATGGTGCATGCAGCTGTATGATGTAGGTGCTGTGGAAGATACTAAAAAATGATGTATATGTGGGTATGTGTATGTATGTGTTGTGAGTATTTACATTGAAATATACCAACATTATGACAACAAGGTGATCTACACAAATAGGAGTGATCCCCCATAGAGCACAGTAGTACCCCACCGGGCACACTCATGAGTGCTTATAAATTTATTTTTTTGTTTAATTTCATCATGCTTCATCATGTTTCTATTGCAATGTATATGTATATATGATTCTTGCGTGATCACGAACAATGTCTACCCCAAGTAATGATAATGATAATGATAAAAGCAGCAGGGCATGTGACTTTTGCCTGCATACACATTGTGCTTATGTTGAAATCAGAAGAAAAAAAAATAGATTACAACACACACATACTCTCTACACATGCACACCACACATACTCTCATTCTACACATGCACACCACACACACCCTAATATTCATGACTCGTGCTCTCAGTTCTCCCAATTGATCGTGCATGCCTCAATGACAACCCCGAGTCAAAGCTATAAAACGACCTCAACTGCTGCTGTGGGGCCCCATACTCCGGCCCCGGCCCCATGCCCTGTCCCACAGTCAGGCCCCGGGGGCCCCTGCCGGGGCCCCCTTGCCCAATGCGGGACCTTGAGTCGGCAGCCATGTGGAGCAGGTTGGTGGCACTGAGAGCAGCTGTGATGCCTGCTATGTAGAGGACGGTTAGGATGGCTAGTACTGTGGAGAGCGCACACCACAGGGCAATGAAGAAGAAGAGCAAGCCACTCCACTGTGTGTTAGGAAAGGGGGTGTTGGAGGAAGGGGGTTGTAAGTATGTCACATGACAGTGGCATAGACATGTGTATGTATTGACTTCAATAGAGCTTTGAGGAGTGATTGCGCACACACCCATGAGTACAACAACAACAACAACAACAACAGCAACCCCACTCAACCAGCACAACGTCCTCCAATCCACCCACCATACACCCACCATACACCCACCATACACCCACCATACACCCATCATACACCCATCATACCCAATCAGGTGCGAATGATGCAATGTACCCTGGCAACCGACATGTAAACAGCACCATGGTCAACATCATGCCCGTTGTAAAGTTGACCACCGCCATGACCACCAATTGCAGTACATGGGCAAGAGAACCACTACCACTACGATCACCTGCACGCATCCAAAACAGCTGGTTGATGGCATCAAAGAGAGATTGCCTGCGAGCAAACACCTTGCCACTGTCAAAACATTGCCTGTGGTGAGAGTGGGTGTGGATTGATGTATGGGGAGTGGATGTGTAAGTGGGGTGGATGTGTAAGTGGGGTGGATGTGTATGTGGGGTGGATGTGTATGTGGGGTGGATGGATATGGAATCAACGTATATATGGAGCCTACCACCATCACAGAGGCATTCCCATGGCCTCCATCACACACACCACAAACTACACACCCTCCACACAAACCCCCCCATACCAAAAAAAGGAACGCACACTCTGCACACCCCTGTCAGACCACAACCCCATGGTCTGTCTCTGTGCAGCACCCAAGGCCTCTGCTTTGTTATACTGGGCTCTCAATTGGGATTGTATAGAATCTGCCTTGGACTGCAGCTCAGCCACAGCAGTACGTCGTTCACTGTGGAGCCACCAGGTGGAATGGAGTTTAGCTTCGTCGAGCTGTTGCAGGATGTGGGCGTGGGCGTCGTGTAGGGTTGCTCGTTGTGCTGCGACGTCTTGGAGCTGTGTGGTGGGTGGGGGTTGTGGTGGGGAGTGGGGAGTGGTGGGGGTTGTTACGGTGCTTGAGACAATAACCAAAGGTACTCTGACAGGTGCTGCTCCACCACCATATCCTCCACACACACCACACATTTAAATGCACCTGGGTGTTGATTTGTATATACGCTTCTTGTTGTGCGTGCCCGAGGTGACTGCTGCCCGACCCAAAAAATGCAAGCAACAGCCCTATACACCACATCACAAGCCCAGCTGTGATGCGGGGATGGGTTCTGGGGTGATAGGAGGTGATGATTTGCTGTACATTGGCTGCATGCACGTGGACGCTGCTGGAGCGAACCAGAGCCCGGTTTTGTGGGATTGGAGCGGGTGGTGGTAGGTGTGATTGATTTGTTGTGTTACGTCGTACACGCGTTTCCGCCGTCATAAATGGCGAGTTCATTGTGTTTTTAATGCTGTTATGGTGTTGTACGACGAGGGATGTAGGGTTGATCGGTTTTTATCGTAACTCTATCCCCCCCTTTGTGTTGTCACTACTGTTGTTCATGGTTGTGCTGTAATTTTCTGTACGAGCTGCGTCAACACGTGCAATAGTTTTAGGCAAGTTGTGACAAGTGTTTACTGTAATATATATATATATATGTATACTCTTAAACCCCCATCCGCCATAGCTGCATCCACCCTTATCCACCCCCATCCACCCCCATCCACCCAGCAACGACGGTGTGCACATAGGTATGCCGAAGGTCACAATGAGGACTTGCTCAGCACAGCCATGTGCAAACGTGCAAACTCGCAGTATTTCTGCTCGTCGTTCTAGTATGTGGAATAGCAGTGCCTTGCAGCAAGCAGCTTTGCCACAGCGACAGTCACGATGTGCTGCGGCCAGCAGACTGCAAATCCAAGCAGTACGTGGCTGCTTTTGTTCTTGTTTGCGCATTTGATGCACAAGAAAGTCTGCTGACATATCATGTACAACATCACAGGTAATCCCACAGCTTGCTGGTGATGCCACCCAGCAAACACCACCAGATCTTCCCTCATACCTCTTTAAAGAACGCATTGTCTACCTGGTATGTGGGGTTGTAGCAATCCATACAAGCATATTGAAACGTGCATACACACAAAAGTGCCAACACATTCCACATAGGGAATGTCATTGGTACCGGCTGTCACAGAGTTGCTGCTTGCAGAGCTCCTCTACTTGCAATACGACCAGCCCAACCAGCCCATATACATGTATATCAATTCCACTGGTGTCACGGTAGGTGTTCTTTGTTTACAGGGGGTGTGCTTCTATTGTTTGACCATGGGTGTTTTGACTATGGTGTGCACCAACTTGTGTGTACCAAAACAAATGTCTTGTTACCCACAGAAATCTGGTGGCAAGTTGGGATATGAGGCAGAAGCATTTGCCATTTACGATACCATGCGATACGTAAAGCCTCCCATCTTTACCGTGTGTGTGGGCAATGCCTTTGGTGAGTCAGCCATGCTGCTTGCTGCTGGGGAAAAGGTGTGTATACAAGGTGTTGTGCTGTGTGTATTGGATATACGTACAACATGGTGCAAACCATGTATAGTATGGCATACAACAGCACATGCTCCACCAATTTCATCTCATCCCCCTACCACAGGGCAAGCGTGCGTCGTTGCCATCAGCAACCATCATGTTGAGGCAGCCAATCCAGCGGTTTACACAAATGCAAGCCAGTGATATTGACATTTACCGCAACGAATTGCGAAAGACTAAGGATGAGGTGGTACGATTGCTGTCCAAGCACATTGGCAAGACAGAGGCTGAAATCGAGCGGGATACGGCACGTCCCAAGTACTTTGATCCATATGGTGCTGTGGAGTATGGGATTATTGACCAGGTGCTCGAGGCAGATGATGCTGCAGTTATCAAAATGCAGCAGGCAACACTGGGGCGGTGATTGGTTGGTGGTCAGGTTTTATGTAACTTGTTTGCAAATCCCAACCGATTGTTTGTCTTTCAAACAAAACCAACGGTCTACAAAGACTGTGGCTACCGTATGAATTATTGCTCGCTTGTTTCTAGCTGTTCCATCGACCATCAACAGGATTCCATATGATTGCAGCTACGTACAGTGCTGACACTGGACTAGTGTGCAACCAAAATTACGAAAAGCCAACAGCACATGGTAATGAAGCACTGGTGCGCGTGCTAAGGGCAGGGATATGCTCCACGGTATGGGGGTGTGACGGTGATCAACCCCACACCAACGGGTACCAACTGGTTGTTGGCCACCACAGGACCTTGAGATTCTGCGAGGCTATGTGCCAGGCTTCAACCACGTGCTTGGTCACGAGTTTGTCGGCGTTGTAGACGAATGCCCCTCACAGTACGCACCATGTAATCGCTTTTGTGTGCCCACACGAGCGCACATCACATCACACCTCACCGCAGGCCATCACTCGTTGGCCAGCGCGTGGTTGGGGAAATCAACTGCCGTGATCCAAATGTGCAATATACGCATGCAGACCCGGTGATGGTTAGAAATCATGCCCCAGGTCGCACAGTATTGGGTATCATAGGCAGGAATGGGGTTCTGGCTGAATACTGTCTGTTGCCTGCAGAAAACCTGCTGCCGGTTCCAGATGACGTACGTAGATGATGTGCTCGTAGATAGATGGTGTCATACAACAAGACACCACACCAAACAGACAATACCCCTTCACACATGTACCCACGTACACACACTCTCACACACACACACACACTCTCACACACACACTCACACACACACACATACCCCCCCACCACATACACAGGTTAGTGATACTGAAGCTGCATTTGCTGAGCCATTGGCTGCTGCATGCCGCATTGTTGAACAGCAGGTGGGGAGTAATAAGCACTGGGGGAATGTAAAATATTGGGGGAGTATACTTTGTCTACTGGATCCACTGGGGGAATAGAAGAACGTTCAGTATACAAGAAAAAAGCATGCGTCAAAAACCATGTTCACAATTCACCAGGGCAATTCTTCACACATGCACATCCCCAGGTGATTGCACGGGGAAGTCAAGTGGCAGTCATTGGGGATGGAAAGCTAGGTCTTCTTATTGCGCAGGTGCTTACAATGCAGGCTGATGCCAATGACTGGACAGTCACATTGTTTGGTCGACATGCCGACAAGATGAAGCTGGTGCAGGGTTGTGCAATGCAAGTAGTGGATGATGATACTGCCACACGGCATGCAGGGGTATGTTGACCTGATCGTATGTTGACTGCTGATTAAAGAGACCGGGTGTGGCGTTGTACGTGACATGATGTGATATGATACGAATCTAGGATATGAGGCATGATACGATATGTCAATAGTACACATGATATCTCCCATGCAGGCGTTTGATGTGACAATTGAAGCATGTGGGGCCCCTGGGGGAACGTCTCTGGCATTTGCCATCACCCGTCCCCTTGGTACTATTGTCCTAAAGAGCACCTGTTCCCTCGAGGGCCATACACAAGCCCCACAGTGGAGCAGCATTGCCAATGATGTTGTTGTACAGGAAAAGAGAATAGTTGGGTCACGGTGCGTTTGCTTGGTGTGATGTGTTTGTTTGGTAGTTGCATGCCAACAGTTGAGCAGGTGGTTTGTACCAACGTCTAAATACATATCTCATGCAAAATCTATCTCATGCAAAATCTATCTCATGTAAAATCTATCTCATGTAAAATCTATCTCATGCAAAATCTATCTCATGTAAAACCTATCTCATGCAGTTGTGGACCATTTCCCCCTGCACTTGAGGCACTTCGTGATCCCCAGGTCAAGCAACTTGTACATGGCATGCTGCATGGGGAGTATGCACTCAAGGTGTTGGGGGGGGGGGGGCATAAAGGTACAAAAACCAGTGCATGTGGTGTACCATCAGTGCATGTGGTGTACCATCAGTGCATGTGGTTATACTGTTACTACCACCTGCTGTGATGCACCTGATGTGATTATGATGACACCTGATGTGATTACCATCTGCTGTGATGACAGGATGTGCATGAAGCCATTGCCAAGGCGTCCACTAAGGGCACCCTCAAAGTCCAGCTGGTCATGGGAACTGCATAAGGTATTATTTTATGATTATTGTATGCATTATTGCGTATTGTATGCATCATTATGTGTTGTATGCATCATCATTCAACAGGTATGCATCATCGTGATACGCAAGGGTTGCTCTCGTTACACACATCACACCATATCACACAAAGAAATCGATGCTGCTGCTGCCATCACCAACGCACAACAACAAGATGAGAAATGCAAGATGTTGCTGGTTTAATCGTCATCCACAAACTCCCTGTGTTGGTTGTATTGTTGTAATGTTGCCCTGACATATACAGCAGCATTGATGAGTACAGAGTACTATTGATGGACAACACACTGTTGTTGTTTTTCCATACACACATCCAGCACATGTCATCATACACCAGCATACACACCAACATACAAACCAACACCCACACCAACATGAATACCAGCACACCTGCGATCGGTCCAACGAGGTGGTCTGATCTCTGCAATTTCCTCCTGTGAGTTTCACATATACCGTCAACGTCCATACACACCATCAATATCCCCTCTCCTCCACAACGCAATACCTCGGTCAAGTACTCTCCTGTCTCCTTGAATGTGGCACGGTTGAGTGCCCGCAGCTCCTCCAAACGCTCCTCATCACGGTCATCCCGCAACGAGTAGAAAATAGGTGCACCAATACCCAACCCAAGACCAAGGACACCACCAAGCACGCCAATCTGCACATCAGGGTCTGACCAATCAATGTCCAAGGCTGCGATCTGCACAATCTCGTTAATTGCAGCTACCTTGACGTGGCTACGACGAGGTTGCGCTCGGTTTGCTGCAAACAACGGTGTGGGGGAACAGGGAGTACGCATGCGTTGCATGGTGCTACCACAAGGCCTGAGCGCCATCGTGGTGGTTTGCATGGAGACCGCCATTGTTGTTTTGGTTGTGTGAGAACAGTACAATGTGGGAAAAACTTGTTAATACCATATTTGACAGCAACACTGTAACCATTTTTCACACAGCGAGCTGTAAGCACGCAGATCCTTCCATAGTAGCACTTGGCATTTGCTTCCATCCCAACCAACCCTACCCAACACCTCCATCACGCAGCATCCTGGTGGGGATCCCTGTTGATCAAGGAGCTACGTGCCTCGTTTTTGCCTGTGTAGACGTACCGACTATAGGTACACAATGGCAATGATTCTGGACACTGTCCTGCAGTTGCCCGTGGTAACCATCGCCCTGTTGTCAGGGGCAGTGTTGCTGGCATCCTATGTGATTGCGACGTCGCTCACCCGCTTGCTGAACCCCAAGCTCCCCCCTGTGGTGCAAGGCCTCCCCATAATTGGGGGCCCACTACAGTTTCTCAAGGTTTGTTTTGCACTGTCATCATGTTGTGGCCAGTGGTTATCAAGGGCGTTTCCTGATGATCATTGCTTGCCACAGCCGCCAGACCCATCACACCCACGTGTTTGTTGTCATTCCACACCAGGGCCCTATGAAGATGATGCAGGATGGGTTTGCCAAGCATGGGGAGGTGTTTACAGTGCCCCTGCTCACCCGAAACTTTACATTTTTGCTCGACCCTCATGTCAGTGGTCACTTTTTCAAGGCGTCAGACGATGAGATGAGCCAGTACGAGGTAATTGGGCATATTATATATACAGGGGGTATATCATACAGGGCATATGGTGCAGTGGATATTTCACAATGCCATATTTCACAATGCTATATTTCACAATGCCATATTTCACAATTCAATATCACACAATGCATACCACACAATGCATACCCACAGGTGTACAATTTCAACATCCCCACATTTGGTCCCGGTGTGGTGTACGATGTTGACATTAAAGTGCGCAATGAGCAGTTTCGGTGGTTGGGAGAGGCACTCAAGGGGAAGAAGCTTCTCTCGTATATTCCTGGGTTTGTCAAGGAGGCACAGGTGTGTAGAATACATGTAGAGTAGATGTAGAGTAGATGTAGATGTAGAGGAGGAGCAGTGGTGTATAGCAGTGGTGTATAGCAGTGGTGTAGAGGAGTAGCAGTGGTGTATGTGGGTATACACACATGTACAACTGACAAGGACAAAGGGTGTTCACACATGTTATCACCACTTCTCCTTGTCATCACCATTTCTTCTCATCACCACCACTTCTCTTCGTCATCACCGCTTCTCCTTGTCACCATCACAGGATTTTGTGCGCAATTGGTCAACACCAGGTGTGATTGACCTCAAGGATCAGCTTGGTATATTGACCACATTGACTGCCAGCCGCACATTGCTTGGTATGAGGAGGTGGAGGATGTAGGAGGTGGAGGATGTAGGAGGAGGATGGATACAAGCAGCCCTGTGTTTGTGATGTTGATGTGATGCACACAGCAACAGCAGCAGAATGGTTTTGAATACACAGTATAATTTGATACAGCACAAATACATGCACAGCCTACATTACACATGTACATGATTTGCACAAACAATCACTTGCACACACATCAATATACAGGTCGTGAGGTTCGTGAAAACATGTTTGATGAGGTTGCCAAACTCCTACATGACCTTGATGAAGGCATGTTGCCCATCAGTGTGTTCAGCCCCTACCTGCCCATCCCTGCACACTTTAAGCGTGACAAGTATGTGGATTGAGGGGGGGGTGAAGTGTATCCATCCACCCACATACCTACCCATCCACAACCCCACCCACATCACCACCCACCCAGGGCACGCAAGCAGCTGGGTGACATCTTTGCTAAAGTCATCCGGGAACGAAAAGCCCGGGGTGCCCAGGAAGACGACCTACTACAGGTGTTTATTGATGCCAAGTATCAACGTGTCAACAATGGTCGGGCAACCACTGAGCAGGAGTGTACGGGGTTGATGATTGCAGGGTTGTTTGCTGGGCAGCACACCAGTTCTGTGGTGAGTTCGTGGACAGGGTATTACATGATTGGACACAAGGTAGGTGGTGGCGGGTGGAGGGGGTGGGCACGTTTTGCCCTACCTTTTGTGGGACTGGGTAGCATTGCATACAACCACATAGAGCAGCACATGCACATGCATACATATTTTTACATGCACATGCATACATATTTTTACGTGCACATGCATACATATTTTTACGTGCACATACATACATATTTTTACATGCACATGCATACATATTTTTACATGCACATGCATACATATTTTTACATGCACACGCCCACACCCACACCCGACCCTCTCTCTCTCTCAACAGGAGTGGTATAACAAAGCACTGGAGGAGCAAAAAGCAATCATGAGGGAATTTGGGGATGAGCTCACGTACGAGGCGCTCACCAAGATGGAGGTGCTGCATGCCATCATCACTGAAGCACTGCGTATGCACCCCCCCCTGGTGATGCTGCTGAGGTATGCGAAGGAATCTACCAGTGTAACTACCAAGGAGGGCAAGCAGTATGTGATTCCCAAGGTGAGGGTGTGTGGTGGGGTGTTGTGGTCCCAAGGGGTTGTGGTGGTTGTGTTGTTTGTCAACTGTGGATCGGTTTGTTGACTGTGGATTGGTATGTGACATGGTTGTGCTCTAATCCTCCCCTCAACCCTCTTTACATCCTCCTCCTCCTCATCACCCCACAGGGACATGTGGTGGTGACCTCCCCCTCCTTTGCACACCGCCTCGAGTATATTTACAAAAACGCCAATGATTTTGATCCGGGACGCTATGGCCCAGGGCGCGAGGAGGACAAAAAAGTGCAGTTTGCCTACATTGGCTTTGGTGGTGGGCGCCACAGTTGCATGGGGTACAACTTTGCCTACCTGCAGGTGTGTGTGAATGGTGGGTGTGTGGGGTGTGTGGGGGTGTGAATGTGGTGCTTTCTCATGCATGCATGTGGATGTTTGTACATAACCTGGTTTGCAGACATGTTTATTCACACACACATGTTTATTCACATTCTGGCCCCGTGTACACAGATCAAGACCATATGGAGCGTGCTGTTGCGCAACTTTGAGTGGGAGCTGGTGGACCCCATCCCCGAGCCCAATTGGAACGCCATGGTCATTGGTCCACTGGATGGACGTGTCAAGTATACACCTCGAAAACTCGTGGCATGAGAATATGTGTGATGGAGAGAACAAGTCCTTGTTTTTTATTGGCGATTTTGTCAACATCTTGGTGCCGTACATAACCGCAGTTGGTATCTGCGTTGATATAGCACGCAGTAACGCGAGTGTATGCATGCGTAGACAAGTTTCACGAGCTTGCTATAGCATCTGACCACCACCACCAAAAGTAACGCAATCTAAAGGCAGATCAGGGCTTACTGCGCATAACTGCATACATACGCATTTATGTCGTAACCCCCCTTTAGGACCGCACCATGACGAGGGAAGATCCTTCTCCCATTCCAAAGGAACTCCCGCTACTTCCTCTGCCCGGCAGGGTGATGCTTCCTGCATCGTTGCTTCAAGTGCGGATCCCTGCAAAGTTTCGCACCACGTACGCATGTGTTGAGAGTAATCTGTCAACGTATTGGCACATCAAGCAACAGCATCAGTGCTGACTCGCTCCCCACTGCAGGGTGTCCCTCGCTGAGCACCTGGTCGGCAAACCAGCACAGGCATCCTATGTAGCAGTCGTACCACTGATACTGCGCAACAAGGATACAGCAGGGGCAGCCAGCACCCCTCTTGAACAGCTCAACGCAGATGACTTGCTTGATGTGGGCACCGTGGCACGCGTCGTGCAGGTTTCTCGATCACCGCAGGTGTGTGTGTGTGTGGGGGGGGTGCTATGACCACCCATACATACAGAGCACGTATTATACAGTGCATCAGCACAACCACCACCATCCACAACCATCCTCCCCAATCGGACGCACAGCATGGCGAGTGGATGCTCACGCTGGAGGGTGTCTGTCGCGTGCACATAGGCAGTATCACTCGCCATGATGGTCAGGAGTTTCACAGCGTAGATGTTGCGCCTGCTGATTCAGTGGGTGCTCGTAGTCACGAGGCTGCATGGGACAAGCAGGTGGATCTGTTGCACAAGCAGGTGGCACGTGCTGGGGGCCACCTGTTTACCACATTGCAAGCAGCTGTTGGTATGGGCATGGGTGGTGGTGGATGACTTTGTATGGCGTGCACGGCTCTGCTGTTGGTGTTGATGTGCATGCTGATATGCATGCGAGTATTGTTCGTGTCATCCACCCACCCACCCACCCCCTACATCACCCCCTGTGCTTTTTCACACAAACATTTTCAACCAAACAAAGGTGTGGAAGGTTCCTCGGCAGCTACAAGGGCCCTCTCCAACATGGCACCTGCACATGCTGCTGACCTATTCCTCAACCTGTTGGCTACCACCTGGGATGATCGGTATGGGTGGGTGGGGTGATGGGTGGGTGGGGGGTGATGGGTGGGTTGATGGGTGCTCTTGGTACACTTCAATACAACTATTGTACTACCAACACATGTACCCACACCAACACCACACAGTGTGCATGCATTGCAAGCAGTCGACCTACGCACTCGGCTGAAGCTCGCTCTCACCCTCATTCGCAGCATACGAGAACAACTCGACACAGCAATGGCATCCGAATCAGGGGGGCGGGCCGTCGCAGCACGCCTCGTCAACCATCCAGCCCTCCGTGCCATGGCAGGCGGTGCGGGGCCCCTGCGAGGCCCCGCAGGGCCCCTGCGCATCGGAGGCCCCTCGCGGGCAGGCCGTGATGGTGGGTCCCATGACGATGATGATGACGTGGCTGGCATCATGGCACGCCTGAGGGCAGCCAATCCCCCAGCAGAGGTTCTCAAAGTGGCTGAACGTGAAGCGAAAAAGCTTAAGCAGAGTGCCGATGGCCACCCCGCAGCTGCCACGTCCAAGACCTACCTGGAGACACTGGCAGACATACCCTGGAGTGTCCGTTCCCATGATCTACATAGTGGTGGTGAGGGGGGGGGGAGCGGGGACCACAAGGGGGGGGCTGTTCGGTACCAGCAGCCACGTACGCTGCAGGATGTGCGTGTGCTGTTGGACAAGCGTCATTATGGGTTGGATAAGATCAAGGATCGTATTGTACAGTATGTGGCTGTGCGTCGGCTGCGTGGGTGGGATGCCAAGGCTCCGATATTGTGTTTTATTGGTATGGGTATTGGTTGTTGGTGGGTGTGCAACAACCCCTTTCACGAAACACCGCCCCTCACATAAAACAAACACACACATCTCATGACATCCCCCCCTCCAAACCCCACCCCCTCCCTCAACCCACCCCCTCCCCTCCCCTCATCCAAACCCAACAGGTCCCCCCGGTGTTGGCAAGACCTCCCTTGCCCAGTCTGTTGCCGAGGTCCTTGGTCGCCCCATGCACCGAATCTCCCTGGGCGGGGTCCGGGATGAGGCGGAAATCAGGGGTCACAGGAGGACCTATGTGGGGGCCATGCCTGGGCGTATAATACAGGGACTCAAGCGATGTGGTGTGTCTGATCCTGTGTTTGTGTTGGATGAGATTGACAAGCTGGGTAGGGATACAAGGGGGGACCCTGCTGCTGCGTTGCTTGAGGTGCGTGTTGGTGTTGGGTGTTGTATTGGGGGAAAGGATAGGTTGGTGTATGAGGGGGCAGTGTTGTGGTGTTGCATATGGCAAGCCATGCACCCTTGTCCATGCCTTTACACTTTTCCTGTCTGTGTACACTTTCTCTTTACAATTTCACTCTTTGCCACACACACACATACACATACACACGCACACCACAGGTGTTGGACCCAGAGCAGAATCATGCCTTTGTTGACCATTACCTCACATTACCCTTTGACTTGTCTAAAATTGTGTTTGTGGCAACTGCAAATCAAGCATCCTCTATTCCCCCACCTCTGCTTGATCGTATGGAGGTGATTCAGCTGGGGGGATATACACTAGCAGAAAAGGTAGGGAAGTGTGTGTGTGGGGGGGGTGATGTTTGGAGTGTGTGTGTGTGAGAGAGAGAGAGAGAGGGAAGAGAAGGGGGAGTATTTTGTGGATGTGGCATATGAAGCATATGCATGTATCATAACTTTCATTTCCTCACACCTCCCCCCTTTATTTCCTCACATGACACGCCCCTTTGTTTCCTCACATGACAAACCCACAATCCCCTCTATTTTCTCCCCAGATGCACATTGCCCAGCGGCACCTGCTCCCCAAGCTCCTACAAGAGCATGGGCTACCAGAAGGACAGGTGCAGCTTCCGGAAGCAATGCTGTCACACATCATCCAACACTACACACGTGAGGTATGCTACTGCTGGTGCACATGTGTGGTGGGGGATATTATAATGTATCTGTATAGTGGTGGGGAAAGTTGTGTATTTACCTACACCACATTTCCTATGCCACATTATCCAACATTATACACTAATACACAAACACACCAATGCTCACACACCAATACACAATACATGTAGACATGCACCAATACTCACACACCAATACTCACAAACTCACACACACAAACTCACAGGCAGGGGTGCGTTCCCTCTCCCGTTGTCTCTCAGCACTCTTCCGACATGCAGCCGTGCAAATTGTAGCAGACCTCGACCTCTCCCCCCCACTCCCACCCCCCCCACAACCCCCACCCACAGCCCCCACCCCTGTACTCGCACACCATGCGCCCCACGACCAATCCATCCCACAGCCATGCTGTCATGATGCGGCATGTGAGGGGGGGGGTGCACACCTGACACATCCTCATCATCCCCCTCATTATCCTCCTCCTCCTCCTCCTCATCCCCATCATGGGCAGTCTGTGGTGTTGGATGGGGAGCTGGGATCATGCAGTTGTGTGGCTCGAGAGGGGGCGTGTGGGGTGCGAGAGGGGACGCGGGTGGGGGCAGCGGATGGGCGGGGTGGTGGTGGGGAGGCGAGTTATTGGGATCGCTTGTTGGTGCTGCTGGGCATGGCACGGTATGTGCAGTTGTGTGTGTGTTGTTGTGTGCATGTGTAATGTGCACTGTTGTGTGCAGGTCTGTGTATGCACACATGGTGGTATAGGTTATGACGCTTTGTGGGGTGTGGGACATGTGTTTTCAGCCAACCCCCCCCAGCACCCCCCCTCTATGTTTCCACCCCCCCTATACAACACCCCCCCTGTATAACCTCCCCCCCTATATACTTTTCTACAGGCAAGCCAGTGGCAAGACAGGCCTCTCACGCAACCACACTGATGCACCTTTCCACTATGATGCTCCATCACACACAAACACCACACCAGCATGGACAGAGGGCTTATCAAGTGCTTTTATCACAGCAGCAGTGGGGCCTTCTGGTGCCTACCACTACCTCCATCACCCGGCACACACATTTCCTTCGTCGTCATCCCCATCCCCATCATCATCATCCTCATCCCCATCATCATCCTCATCATCCAATTCTGCCCACATGCCCGACACCCCAACATCTCACATGGGAGACACACTCACCACCACCAACAACACATCAACATCACCATTGTCTTCGGATGCCATGCCACATCAGCCCCCGAGTGATATTGAATATGGCCAGCCATTGGTGGTGGATGTGGGCATAATCGAGGCGGTGCTTGGGCCCCCCAAATTTGTCACCAGTGAAGCTGCTGATCGCATTTCTGCTCCAGGATCTGCTGCAGGGCTGGTGTGGACTGCTGCTGGTGGGTTGGTGCAGTATGTAGAGTGTTGCGCTGTGGGGGAGGGACAGGATGGACACATGGGGCGCTTGACACTGACGGGTGGGTGTGTGAAGGGTGAATGGTGGTGGTGTCGTATATAGAGTATTTGTCTGTACATGTGGGAGGCTCATATACTCATGTTGCACACAAAGCCCAGTGATCATCGTCCATCCATCACCGTTCACAGGATCCATGGGTGAAGTGTTGCAAGAATCATCTCGCATTGCACTCTCTTGGGTGCGCTCCCATGCCACACAGCTTGGCATTAGTGACAATGGACGTGCAGCTCGTCAGTGGGACGTGCACGTGCACCTCCCAACGGGGGCGGTGCCCAAGGATGGCCCCAGTGCTGGCATTACACTGGCAGTGGCGCTTGTGAGCTTGTTCACTGGTCGATGCTGCAGGTGTGGGTGTATACAGGGGCACAAAATATGTACACACTTGAGAGACTGTGAAAAAGTACATGATCAATAGCACATGAGATGAACACCCATCATCAACACCCATCATCATCATCCCATCAAACAGGGCGGACACGGCCATGACGGGAGAGCTGTCGCTACGTGGCCTTGTATTGCCTGTGGGGGGCATCAAGGAAAAGCTGTTGGCAGCGTATGCGGCAGGGATGAAGCGCGTGCTGCTGTCCAAGCGCAACGAGCGTGATGTTATTGCAGAGGTGCCCGCCAATGTGTTGGGAGATTTGCAGGTGGTTTACTGCGAGAGTGTATGGGATGTGTTGCGCGAGGCGTTTACACCGTCACTGCTGCCTCATGCAGCAAGCAAATTGTAACATGTGTGCCAACAATACTGGCAACTCGTGTCGGTGCTCCCCTGACAAAATGATCCCCCTGGCCAGGGTGTAGCCCTTTTTTTACCGTTCTTTTCGCAACAGTCGCAAACATCACTTGTCCGGCCACAGCTTGTGTTGCATTGTGCACTTGCTCACCAGTTCATAGGCAGTGTGCAGCGCACGCAGGTTGTCGGTGGTTGCTGCTTCGGTTCGGTGTGTTGGCAATCGGCTGGTGTGTGGCCGAAGCCTTCAATGGGAGGCCAGCACAGCCTTTGTGCAAAGGTCTTGTAAAAGTGGATGCTGCCAAGTCAACAACAAGCCTTTCAGGGCGAGGGCCTGCAATCTCATTCCCCAGTCAAAGCTGCACTGCCAGTGTACCTAAGGTGCGAGCAAGGGTGAGCAAGGGTTGTTGTGGCAATTCAGGGACACCATCTTTCCCATCATATGTACCTGTTATGACTCAACTATTGCGTGCTCCCCAACATCAAAGGTTGCTGGTGTCAAATGTCGCAGCAGGCTGTATTATCGGGCGTAAAGGCACAACGATCACCCAGCTGCAGCATGACAGTGGAGCACGCATCCACTTGTCACGCAACGCGCAGTCTTCAACGGCAGCAATGAGCTCATTCCGAGTTGTGCTGCTCAGTGGAACAATGACTGCCTGTATTGCAGCTGTGCAGGCCATCTTGGATTTTGTCTTGTCATCTGGTGCACCAAGTCAGACTATGTTGGCCAGGGATGGCACATCGGTCGTGATCAGGCACGCGATCGTGTTGGTGTGAGCGGGTGGTGATACACGCCATCTCAACAACCACACCATCACAACAACCACAGGATGCTTGTGCCATCAGCACTGGTGGGCAGTATCATTGGCACGGGTGGGACGACGATGCAAGATCTGCGCACCACCACGGGCGCAGCCATCACGGTGTCGCCGCTCCGCAAAAACCCACCCGTCCCACCTGATCGTGTGGTCACCATTATTGGCACTAAGGAAGCAATTGTGCAGGCCATTGGCCTCATGCTTGTCTACCTGCGCGACAATGACAAATACGACTTGTACACACCCCAACGCCTGCCTGATGCAGAGGGTGCCACCGATGGCCCCTTTCCTGCTGCAGCTGCTGGTCCATCAGGATCGTCTGCCACGCCTTCATCATCCATACTGGTCATGCAGCCCTACCCCAATCAGCCAACAACAGTTGGCATGCCTACCAATCATCCAACCATGACACTAGTATCACCACCCACATTTGCCCCGGTGCCCAGCACCGTCTGTCCTCCCCATGTGCCCCCTGTCTCACAATACGATGCGTCTGGTAGCAACATGCTGGGCATGCCTGGAATTGTCGAATCCACATTTGCGGTTCCAGATGCTCGAGGTTGGTGTTGTGGGTGGTGGGATGATTGTGTGTGAGATAACACAGTGTTTTTTATCCCTACCACATTACACATATCACACACATCCACTCACAAACCACCATCACAAATCACCCTCACAGTGGGAGCAATCATCGGTCGTCGCGGAGAAATTATTGTCAAAGTGCAACAGCTGCTTGGTGTCAAGATATTTGTCAGCAGTCGCAGCGAACAGCCCACTGCGGATACAGAGCGTACTGTCACCGTCACGGGGCCCCCTGATGCGGTCCAATTGGCCGAGGCCCTGCTCCAGCAGAAACTTCGTGCATGGAACGCACCGGGTGCCAGCAACACTGCTGGCGGTGCGGGACCCTCTGACGAGGGCCTGTTTTAACGAGAGGGCCCCTGTTTTGACGAGAGGGCCCGTTTTTATTTGGCGCACTTTGTCATGTCTACCCATGATCGTCCCAACTTGACCACTGGTGTGTGCGGCAGCATGATGTGTGTGCATACCCCTTCATCAGGTATACCCGCATCATGCTGCACCCATGTGTGTCGGGAGCATCACCCCACCCCATTCAGCACCGCATGCCGCGCGCGTGTCCACCCACGACCAAAGTCCGTTGTCTGTGAGACAGCCCAAAACACCCTCTGTGGCCTGTGTGTGCCTGTGTGCACATGCTGTGGCTTTCACAAACACAGAGGGGGGCACCTGTATCATCAACTCGTTTGACTCGGTTCGACGCTTGACCCACCATCATCTCCATTCATGTCACAAACAATACGTTAGTACGAGCGTGTTTGTCATGCAAACACGTGGGACCGTCTGTTGTTTTTGTTTTTGGTGGAAACACACCCCACATGCTGGGCGTGCTTTTTGTCCTCTCTGTTGTTCCCGTGTTGTGACATCTGTGTTGTTGGTGGCGCGTGTCCAGTTGTGTCGTTGTCGTGAGTTTGTGAGCAGTGGGACGGGATTCATTGCAGGCACCAATTGTGCGTTTGAAAACAACCATAACACCACGACGACACGTGTGTGTCGCTGAGAGCATACCATGCCTGTGTGTGTGCATAGAGACGTATGTCGTACTCGGTCATGACAAGGGTTGCTTTTGTGTGTGGTCGATATATACACACAATGTGTTGCCACCCTGTCATGCATTGTCATGGCATTGTCCCTGCCGCTGCTGGTTTTTGTACACTCTCGTTTGTACACTCGTTGTTGTGTGTGTGGCGTGTGTTTTCATTTGCATTCATTGGTGCCATATTGCTGGCCATGCACAATCGCACATCCTACATTCTTGCACATCATTTCACCTTGAGCATGCAGTTTTTTGTGGCGGTGGGTGTCGTGCTGATGATGGGACAAGGGGGGAGGCTGGTTTGTGAATGGGGACAATGATGTGGCGTGGTGGTGGTGTGGTTGATTTGTGGCCACCATCACGTGTCTCTCATCACACTCCTCCTCCTAGTTCCCCCCTCCTTGTAGATAATAATCATCAACACGCATTCAATATCATCATGCACGCATCCACCACATGTTTTGCTCAATGTATGCTGCGCATGCCGATGGTTGTCGCTTGCTGCATCACCATGCACACCTGCTTTGCATCTCCCCCTCTGCTTGTGGGATCACGATGACGATACACTCGATGCATGCCACACACAACACTCGATTCATGATTCCTCATGATTCAGGTTTGTGTGACGCTTGAGTATTTATCGTATTCGCCTGCAGGAGGGTTATTGCAAAATATTAAGAATTTCCAACTTCTTGTGTTTTGCATCATATTCCATGTCATAGAATCGTCATGTAGGTCCCATCAATTCATCTTGCTTGCACGAGATTATTTTGTATAGTGCTGACACCTTGATTCATCAGTCTTTGCTCACATTCCCCACCCTTGGTCTTGGTGTGTGTGTGGGTGGGTGTGTACCTTTGTGCCACCACCACTGCACCATACAAGGGTGTTGCTGTTTCATTCATCACAAGGGTGGCAATCATGTACTATACACAATTTTCCCCATGCAGTGCATTGCTGCTGCATGTATTCATGGTATTGGTCATACATGGGGTTGCTATGTGCACACCTGTGGCCGTGTATCCATTCATCCATCCATCTCGTTCTGTTTCTTCTCCAAATATCGTCCACTTCACTGGCCAGCTTCAATTCAAATCATCCCTGTGTGTTGCTTTGTTCTTTTTCTTTCAATTTTTTAGCGCACTTCTCGAAAACCATGCTGTTTTTGCTGCCACACTTGCCCATGCCTGACACCCCCAGGCATTAAGCACTGCAGATGACCAGGTTTCTGTGTGTGTTGGTTGCACCACTACCATGTTTGTGATGACCGTTCGCTGCGTCATGTTTTACGCTGCATAGAAACGCCATATCCTAGTGTGGAATGTTTTTTTTCTTCTCGTTTATGATGCCCAGCGGCGCCGTGCGCGCAGTGCGTGCCTGCGTGCGCATAGTCGCTGTCATGATGTTCATCGTTTTGAGTGGGTCCCTAGGGCGCGCTTTTCTAGCTGATGCTGCTGCGTTGCGGCTGGCGTGTCTCTAGCTGCGCGTGTCCTTGACGCTTTTGTAGTTCATTATTTCCCAGGACAAGCGCACACACTGTCGCAGGCAAAAACTATAGAAGTATACGTGTTGCATCAGAGAACGAGAAACAATATGCAAGCAGAAAACGAGTCTCAAAACGCACTCGCAGTGAAACAAAAGGGGGGGCATTCCTCTTTCGCATTCCTCTCAATGAAATCAGCAACATCACGCAGCAGCAATGCCATCAATCACCCAGTTGAGGTGGGCCCGCAGCTGTCGTGCTGCTGGAAGTGGCAGGTCACGTGGCACCCCAACACGATCACGCAGGTACGCTAGCGACGATGCGGCGGGGTTGCCCGCTTGTGCATTGGGTGTTGACTCGTCCACCACGTGCAGTGCATGGGTTCCAACTTGCTTTGACTCTGTTCCTACCAGCAACGCATGCGCCACATGCCTCAATGCTGCGTGTGTTTGGGGGGAGAGGAGGTGTCGTACGAGTGATGTGGCAGGCCAACAACCGCACACCACTCTCTTGCAGTATCATGACTGATTCATACGTATACAAACACTTCCATACAAATACATAAATATACAAACAAAACAAACACCCACTCCTGCACATACCTGCATCAGCAGTGTCGGTATGTTCCATGGCAGGTACAGCAGTGGGGTCTGCCAGGGGGGCACTTACTGGACGTGGGCCCGGTTTGCCGGGCCCACGTAGCGCAAAGCGGACCACTGCAGTGTGGTTGCTGACGAGTTTTGCTGCAGCCAGCAGGCAATCCACTTCTGGTTGCTCACCTGCAATTTTGGTGTGTGTGAGGGTGTTTGTGGGTAGTACTTACATTAGACATTATATATATTCATACACACACAATTCATACACACACATTTCCTACCTGGTGCAAAGCGCTCCAGGGTATCGTTGATGGGTGGTAGTGGTAGGTGCCAGCTCTTCCCATCCTTGCCATCAATTGCAGCTGCATAGCGCTCGGACCCCGGTATGCTATAGCAGCCTGGTCAACATGAGGGAGAATGGTCAACATGAGGGAGAATGGTCAACATGAGCGAGAATGGTCAACATGAGGGAGAATGGTCAACAGGGGGGACATGCAACACCACATACAACACTACATGAACACAAAACACCATGCACACACACACACACACCTCCCAATTGAGGTGGTAGGTCATGACAGTGTGTGTAAAAGTCAGATTTAATACCCAAGTAGGAGGGGCGTTGTTCAAGTGCATCAAACCACTGCTCTATGTGGGGGAAGCGACCCTCACCACGAACCATAAACCCCTCTGTGTGTATGTGTTGAAGGGGGGGGGTGTTGAGGGATGTGTGTGTGTGTGTGTGTTGAGGGATGTGTGTGTGTGTGTGTGTGTGTGTGTGTGTGTGTTGAGGAACGTGTATGACACCTACAAAAAGCCACATACTATAGTAAGCAAGTGATGCCACCAGTCGCTCTACAAATGGTGCAAAGCGAACATCCACCAATGACAGTTCAGGTCCTAGGAAAAAGGGGCCACCTGCTGCTGCCAGTTCCCCTTCCACCTCATTGAGTGTGTTGATCAATCCCACCTTGTTTTGTGCATCACCCCTGTGTATGTGTGTGTGTGTGTATGTGTGTGTGTGTGTGTGTGTCAGAGAGAGAGAGAGAGGTTGAAGGGGGTATGAGGTGATGTGCATGATGTGTACAGTACAAGGTCACCCCTCATACCCATCATCCACACCCCTCGCACCACCCCTCACACTCACCATGATTGACACAACCACGACAGCCATGCAGAAAACAGCCGCCGCTCCAATCGCAACAACTCCTCTGCACGGCCCCTCTCGGGGGTCCCCTCTGCAGGAAGGAGGGGCCGGTCGGGAAAGTCATTCTCCAAAATACGTGCAATAACAGCACTCTCTGTGATGATGGACCCCTTGTATTCAATAACAGGAAGGAGCCCGGAAGGTACGATGCGCATGAAATCGGCTGGTTTGTCACCATAGCAGCGCATGTTGATTTTTTCGACAACATAGGGGATTTGTTTTTCTTCCAGTTGAAGGACCACGGTCATGCAGTAGGGGCACCATGCTGCATGATCCCTGTGATGTTTTTGGGGGGGAAAGTGATTGGAGGTGTGTGATGCATGTGGGGTGGTGGTGTGTCATGCATGTGTGTGATGCATGCTGTGTACGTACCTGTAGAGCTTGATTTCAGGAGGACCAGGTTTGCCAAAGGTGCGCAGCAGTGCAGCAGTATTAAAGGGCCCCTGTTGTGTGACATGATAATGGTGTGCACATGATGCATGTGAATGGTCAGCAGACAACACACATACCTCTTCGAGGTTGGGTTCGGGAACACCCAGCTCCTCACGCTTTGCTTGTACCATGTCAGCCAGCACCTCCCATGATGGTGCGTTGTCTGCAAAACTCATGTACTGTGTGGCACTGGCAGCACCAGCCTGTTGTGGAGGAGGGGGGGTTGAAGATGCCGGTCGATGATGTGCACATCATCCCTGCAGTGCATCTCATACCTTTTTGTTACCAAACAGCTGTTGCAGCATGTTTCCTGCCGATGCTATGGTTGTTGTGTGGCGTCCTGATCGCAACAGAGGCTTACAAAAAGGCAACCCACCACGATGCCCGCGATGAACGTGCAACAGAGGGGTGAGCACGCCAAATCGGGGTGCTGTGATGGAGTACCCAGCACAAAGCATGATGGTGAGTGCAACGAGGTAAGTTTTGCGTCACATTCGTTTTTTGTCACAAGTCACAAAATATTTTTGCTCATCATTGCAGAGTCATAGTGCGTATTCCCACAACAGAAACCATAGCAATCCTCGTGCAACTGTACAGAGATCATTTTCATTCGCTGTGTTGGTGTATTTGCGTATCAACAACACCGGAGATGAATCCTCCATCGCATGCACAGTCATACCGTGGCCTATGCACAGCTTTTCAGCGCCCCATACCCTCAATTGCAAAGCCACACACCCTTTGCACACGGTTACGATCAGGTACAAGCTATTGCTTGCTGTGAACCATATACATTCATCGTGATCACGGAGCGAGTCACCGGGGCAAGTCATCTCTCACACACTCCATTCCCTCTGCTTGCCCAGGACACCATCCATGGCAGGCACATACCCCTACACCTGGCCGAGGTACGTTGAGATGGGTTTCTGCAGTACACACTCTCAGTGTGTTGCATGCCATCGGGTACATCACAAAAGGTACATTACATCAGTACTCGCCCCCTCAACTCCCAGGTACCCGATGCACAGCGACGCCCTCCCCTGCAGGGGACAGTGAAGCAGTGAAAGACATTCTTGCTGAATCCAATGTGCTTGATTTGCCTCGTCAGGAGGATTTTGAGCGTGCACAGCAACGAGAGGCCCGAAAATTGGGCATCCGCCGTGGTAGGTGGTGGGGGATATGGTGTGTGTGTACATAAGGGAGGCGTAGTGGGGGGATTCCCCGCACAGATAAAAGAGCGTGGGGGGAAGTGTATGTGTGTGTGGGTATGGGTGGTGTTGTATAAACGGATGTGCTATCACGCAGTTTTGCAAGGTGTATGTACATGGGCCACGCACAGCAACCCACAGACAACCTGCACACACGCAGGCACATTTTCGGTTGGTGATGTGGTCAATGGACGCTACACCATATTGCAAGAACTGGGGTCTGGTAGTAGCAGCACAACATACAAGGTACTGTGGGTTTCATATGTTGCATGCACCTCTACCACACATTGCACCTCTGTGCCACATTGCACCTCTATCACACATTACACCTCTACCACACATTACACCTCTGTCACATGAGGGAGGAGTGAATGTACACCCACTGTTGGTATGCACGCCCCCACACCCCACTCCCCTCTCTTTTCCAATCACTCATTCTCACTCCCCACAGGCATCCACACCCGATGGCAATGTTGTTGCTCTGAAAACAATGTCCTTTCGTTCCATCAAGGATTGGAAACAACTGGAACTTTTTGAGAGGGAATCAAAAATCCTCAAATCGCTGAGTCATCCCGGAATACCAGCATACATAGACAGCTTTGAGGTGGATACAGATGATGATCGAGCATATGTGCTGGTGCAGGTAGGTTGGTGGGTGTGATTGGGTGGTCGCAAGGGTGGTGTTGTTGGGGTGGGTGAGGGCATGGTATATACCACATACACCACATACACCACATACATCACACCCACCACATACATCACACACACAACACAGGAGCTTGCACAGGGGCTTACCCTGGAGCAGTTGATAGAGCAGGGCTGGCGTGTGGATGAAACAGAGGTGGAGCGTATAGCAGGTGCATTACTTGATACACTAGAGTACTTGGGGAGTAGACGGCCCCCTGTGGTGCATCGGTATGTGTTTGTACATGTGTGTTTCTGTGTGTTTCTGTGTGTACAGGTGTGTACAGGTGTGTACATATGTATACATGTACATACACAATACAATACCCCCACAGGGATGTCAAGCCAGCCAACATTGTGTTGCAAGGTGGTGCTTCAGGGGGACGTGTGTATTTGGTTGATTTTGGTGGTGTACAGGCTGCAGCACTGCAGGCTGCAGATGGGGCTATGGGGTCCACCATCATTGGCACCTATGGATATATGGTATGAATGGGAGCGGGTATTGTATGCGTGGGAGTGGGGAGGTGTGTGTATAGGTGTGGTACGTGGTGTGTGGTGTTGTGTGTGGGAGGGTACATGGTATGGTGTAGGTGGGTGCTGCTGTCGTTTTGAGATGCGTATACAACGTATGTGTCTGTTGTTGTACAGAGCAGGGTGTATGCACCTCAAGATATGCATCCCTTGAAAACCACCATCTCAACACCTCTCACATACTCTTCCTACACACACACTAAGGCCCCTGAGCAGTTTCGTGGCCAGGCACAAGCTTCTAGTGACTTGTATGGCCTGGGTGGTGTGCTCCTGTACTTGCTCTCCGGAAGCCCCCCTTCTGCATTTCCCTCGACCAACCTTCGTATTGATTTCGAAGACAGTGTGCCTATGAGTGGGCGTTTGAGAAGGGTATGTTGTGGGGTATGTTGAGATGCAATTTGAGATGAAAGGCAATGTGGTGGTGTGGTATGTTCACAGTAGTGTACAGCAGTGACAGTGGTGTGTATATGGATGAGAAAAGAGAGGTTAATGGTACACACCATTGGTTGCAAACACATCTCAACACATCTCAACACCATCTCAACATCATCGCAACACATCTCAACATCATCGCAAGATCATCGCAACACATCTCAACATCATCGCAACACATCTCAACATCATCGCAACATCATCTCAACATCATCTCAACACATCTCAACATCATCTCAACACATCTCAACACCATCGCAACACAACATCACATCACCTCACACCAACACACACCACCTCCACTACCACCTCCACTACCACCCCCACTACCATAGGTTGTTGCAGGCCTTCTAGAACCCATCGCAGAAGATCGACTCACAGCCAACCAAGCACGTCGTATATTGTCTGGGGAAACCAATGTACGAGGGTCGGATCGATCATCCACCCGGGGCAGTCCCAGCAGGCAGTCTACCCCAGCTGCACAGATGGGTGGGCGGGTGACGATGCCCCGGGGTGGTATGGATCGTCGACGTGGTGGTGGGATGGAGGTGATGGTACCACAACCTGTAGACATGCTGGGTATGCCAATGCAGGTATGTTGGTGGGTGGGGTGGGATGTTGTATGCTGTGTGAGGGGGCTGTTTGTGTGCGAGCACAGATACACATACACCCACATACACACTTGCATATACACACACATTGTACACACACAACATCTACACACAGATGCAAATGGAGGTGCCTATGGGTGTGCGTAAACCAGCAGGAGCACGTAGCTCAGTTGCCAAACGTGGGCTGAAGCTCGAGGTATGCTATATGCTATAGTATACATGCCACTGTACATACAGTGTTATGAACATCACCTAACGCACCCAACAACACACCCAGCAACACACCCAGCAACACACCACCACACCCACAACAGGTTGTAATCCCACCCGCACCAATGAGTGGCAGCACACTTGGCACAGGGGCCTTTGCTATTGCTTGGAATGCCTTTGTGTTGACATGGACCGTGGGGGCCCTGGCTGGTGGGGGGGTCCTGTTTGCGCTGTTTAGCCTGCCTTTCTGGGTGGCCGGGGTGGGTTTGGCTAAAAGTGCATTAGCTGGGGCGTTGCTCAAGGAAAAGGTGGATATTGGTATTAACAAGTATGTGGTGGTGGTGTGTGTGGGAGGTGGGTGGGTGGGTGGGTGATACAGTGTGTGGTGTGTAGCAGCTGATATTTGCACCGACGACACACACAAACACAATTCCCTATGTACACATACGCTCCCATGTACACCCACCCACCCATGTACACAAATGCTGCCATGTACACACGCACGCTCCCATGTACATATACTGTCTCTGCTATATCCCCCCAGGTGGAGCATCAAGCAGGAGCTAGCTGTGTTGGATGGTGGGGCGCCCAAGTGGTCTGGGTTGGGGGAACAGGAATCAGAGGGGGATACACAGGTATGAGCTTTTATTGTGTGGTAGTGCGTATTGTGTAGCATTGCGTATTGTGTGCATTGGTTATTGTGTGGCGTTGCTATTGTCTGCATGTACGTGTGCATGTACGTGTTTGTATGCATTGTGTATACACCCCCACACACAAACACACATGGTGTCCCCCACAGGATTTGTCGCAGTGTCGTGTCCATATTGCTGGGTATGTCAATGGTGTGCCGCAAACTGTACTACAGCTCAAGGAAGGGGTAAACACCTACACATTTGGGGAGGGGCTGCCATTACTGGAACAGCAGTGGATTGCCTCGGAAATCAACAGACACTTGCAAGAACTTGATGAAGATTGAGGGATTGATGGAAATTGACGGTGAATCAACAGTTGTTGTTTTTCATGGTGCACACACAGCTGGGGGGAGTGCGCTGTGTATGACAACATGGTTTGATGGTGCACCCCAATTTTGATGCTCTATTGTGCGAGCGCACGAGTGTTGTTACAGTAGAAATAACAAATACAAAAAGAATACACCCAAAACTACAGACTCTCTGCATCATCGCTGTCATCTTCCTCATCACTGCTCCCCTCAGATGCAAGCTCCACATCATCCCCATCCAGCAACAACCCAAAATCCATACCCATGGCCTCCTCCGCCACGGGGGGCCCCTGCCGGGCCCCCGCTGGCGCAGGCTCTGGGGCGGCCCCGCCCGCCTGGGCTGCCAAGCCAGCCAGCTGTGCAAGCAGGTCTGGTGCAAACTCAATAGCATCGCCTGGTTTCCACCCAGGTGGGGGTGGGGGTGGCCGAAATCCTGGTGGTAGGACGATGCCCATGCTCCCCAACATGGCAGTGATGGCGGCTGCTGGATCTGTTGCATTGTCGCGTGTGGTCGTATCGTCAGCAGGTTGTGCATTCGCCAGTTCTCCAGCAAGTTGGTGCAGGGCTGAAAAGCACATTTGATGCTCTTGTGGTGCAGGTGGTCGAAACAAACCCAGTGGTGCTCCTGGGGTGTATCCTGGTGGGGCAAAGGTGGTGTAGCTGAGCCGGTGTGCATATTGAAGGGTGCGGCGGACTGCTGCTGTGTACTCGTCGAGGGTGGTGGGCGGTCGTGCAGAGGAGGAGGGGGGGTCGCGCAATGCAGCGGGTTGTGCGGTGATGCAGTTGTTGAGGGATTCGATGGCGTCTTGTAGGCGTGGGAGGGTGGTGGTGATGATGCTGTTCATAATGGAGCGCTCAGGTGGGAGGGCTGTGTGTGTTGAGAGTGATGGGGTAATGATCTCTGAATCGGTGGTGATAATGCTATGTCGATATCCTGCATACCATGCATTGTTTTCAGCAGCGTTTCCAACAAAGGAGCAATGCCTGATGGGTGGGTTGTGGCTTCATGTGCAAACGCTGCAGCTGCCTCTTGCAGCACATCAGCTGAAGACATGGTGTTGATGGTATGTTGATGGTATGTTGATGGTATGTTGATCAAGTTGAATACAAGATCAAGGTATGTTTGTTCCATATAAATGTGTGTGGCCAAAACCACAGCAACCAAAACGACTTTCACCACAATCTTCCACCACAATATGCATGCCCCAAACGCTTACAAATAACACAAATAACAATGTGTCGTTGTTGAGGGCGCTTGACACCCAATCACCATCAACATTGACTCATCTTTATACTCTCGAAAACCATGCAAAAATCCGCCACACCAGTCTTGTGGGGCTTTGCAGTAGTCACTACAATACATCTGGGTGTAACCCTGGCTTGTGCAGGTTGGCCAGTACGCACATGGCTGGCTGGTGGAACATCCCTCCGGGAGCTGCTCAAGGTCTACACCCCCACCCAATCCAACCTGGACGTTGCATGGCTCGTGACCTTGCAGTGCATTGTGTTTGCAGTGCTTGTGGGATGCACCACTCCAACACAGCGTGGTATTTCCTACAACGGGGAGCGCCGACCGTTTTCACGGGTGTGTGTACTGTGTGTGTCTGTGAACTGTGTGTGTGTTTGATTTGGTGGGTGGTCCACTGTGCACATCGTCCCGAGCACATGCACCCATGTATGCAGTCAACATCCCCTCGTATACGCTCTCATGTACCCCACGCATACCCTCCTCCTACAACCTCATCCTCACATACACCTTCTTCACACACACACACCCCACACACACACCCCACCCTCACACCCCTACACAGGTTCGGACAGGTCTGGTCGTGACCTTTACCCTCTCAGAGCTCCTATTACTCACAAAAGCACTAATTATTGCACTGGGTGCGGATGATGCACTGTGGCCAGCCCCCCTAGAGCACCCAGGGCAGTGTGGGTTGGTGTTGTTGCTAGGTGCCACAGGTTCTGCTGCAGTGATGATGGTGGCGCAGTTTGTGTTGGCGACGTCGGTGGTGCAACGGTGTGTGTTTGTGGGGGGGAGAGGGTGGGGGAGGGTGGGGGGGAGGGACAGGGGATTTGTTGGGGGGGGGGTGTCATGGGGTGGTGTTGGGGGATGTCATTCTACTTGATACACCAGTAATGGATGTATTTCAGTATCATGCAAAATATCGTGATGATGGTACACATACATACAGTAGAATACACTCACTATGTACATTGTTTCGTATGGATGTACATTGTATCACGTGTTCAATTCTATCATGTGTATGTACGTGGTCTATCATGTGTATGTACATGGTCTGTCATGTGTATGTACATGGTCTGTCATGTGTATGTACATGGTGTCACACAGGCGTGAGGTGTTACAGGATGCACTTGATGGCCTGAAGCAACCCCTCCTAGGTGATATACAGGGCAGTAAGGGACCTGCTGACAAGGTGTGTGTTTACATACGTGTGTGTATCCATGTACATGTGTGTGTATGTGTGTTTGTACATAGGCGTACATGTGTGTGTGTATGTGTCACCGCACTACCTACCACAACGCACCCCCCCCCTCTCACCCCCCCACCACTACCTCTGACAACACAGAAACACACCCCACCCACTATCACTGCCCTGTTGCGCCTGTCATTCCCAGATGTCCACATCATCACTGGGGCATTTCTAGCTGGGAGCGTTGCAGCATTGGCTCAGGCACTGTTGCCTTATTTCACTGGCAAGATTATTGATGCTGCTGCTTTGGAGAGTAGGAGGAGTGATTTTGATTATTACACTGTATGAGGAGGAGGAGGATGTGAGGGTGTGTTTGTGTGTGATGTTGGTTACTATGCCGTATGAGAGGGTGGGTGGCAGTGTTGGGTGGGATGCCATGTACATACAATATGCATACCTATCAAACAGTACAACCCCCCACCCCCCACCCCACCCACCCCACCCCCATCCCCCACCCACACAGCTATGCCTCCTAGGTGCTGCCACTGTATGTGCCATATTTACTGGCATACGAGGAGGGAGCTTCACAGTGGCCATGACACGCCTCAACATGCGACTGCGACAACAACTCTTTGCTGCCCTGTTGCGACAAGAAGTGGGGTTTTTTGACACCACTCGTACTGGGGATATTACGAGTCGATTATCTGCTGACACTACGACTGTGTCTGACCAGATTTGCTTGAATATGAATGTGCTGTTTCGATCAATGACACAGGTGTGTGTGGGGTGGGATGGGGTGGGGTGGAGGGGTGGGGGTGGGAGTGGGGGTGTGATGTGTGAGGGGAGGTGATATCTGAATTGCTGTGTTGTATGTATGATGTGCATGATACGTATGATATGCACGATATTCACTCCAGTTTTTCACAAGGACACACGCACACCTAACAATACTGTCATACAAACCAATTCCTCCCGCCCAACCTCACGCTCCCCACCCCACCCCCCATGCATACACATCCCGCCCCCATTCACCCCCCCCATACCCACACACAGGCTGCTATGGTGCTGGTTTTCATGATCAGTGCCAGCTGGCGTCTCACCATTGTAACCTTTGTGCTTGTTCCCTTTATTATGGTGTTGTGCAAGTTATATGGTGCTTATTATAAAAAGTTGTCGAAAAAGGTGCAGACAGCATTGGCTGAGGCAAATACTGTTGCTGAGGAGGCAATCAGTAGCATGACCACGGTGGGTGGGGGGAGGTGGGTGTTTTTTTTGGGGGGGGGTGCATGTGGGTTTGGGTGTGGGTGTGGGTTTGTTTGCTGTGTGTGTGTGTGTGTGCTGGGTGGGTGTTAGTATGTGTACCAATGCTTGTACAAGTATTTCACACCAGTATTCCTCAAGTCTCCTCATGTTTTTTCTTGTTTTGTTCTACCATTGTGCATGCTTGTACACCCACCCACACCTTTTTGCATGCTTGTACACCCCCCCACACCTTTGTATACACCACCTCCCAGGTCAAGGCACATGCTGCTGAAGATGGTGTGCAAGCTGCATACGACACCAAACTTGCTGCGTTTTATGTACTACAACGTAAAGAAGCACTTGCTTATGCAGTGTATGCATCTACAATTACATTCCTACCCAATTCTGTTGCAGCAGTGGTGTTGTTTTATGGTGGTGTGTTGGTGTTGAGTCAACGCATGAGCGCCGGTTCGTTGGTATGTTGACCATGCGTGATTGTGTACTGGTGGTGCATGGATGCTTGTTCTTTGACCACATGGTTGGACCCCATGTGCAGTCAACCGGGAGATGAACATATTCTACCATGATATGTTTGTATACATATAGATGTACACATGCATCACACACACACACACAGAACATGACATTTTCACACCCACCCACACTCACCCACCCACCCACCAGGTGAGCTTCATGCTCTACCACCAATCCCTCGCCGCCGCCTTTCAAAACATGGGGGATGTCTTCTCCTCCCTCTCAGCAGCAGTCGGGGCTGCAGACAAGGTCCTTGAACTCATCCACCGACAACCCACCATCCAGGAACAGGGCTCCCTCATCCCCTCCCACATAGCAGGGGCCCTGTCGTTGCGCAGTGTGGTGTTTCACTACCCTGCGCGGCCGACGATACCGGTGTTGTCGGGGTTGACGTTGGACATACCACCGGGACAGGTGGTGGCGTTGGTGGGGCCCAGTGGGGGGGGGAAGAGCAGTATTGTGAAACTGCTGGAGCGATTTTATGTGCCGGTATGGAGAATTGTGGGTAGTAGGTTTTGTAATGTCATCATATGCTGTGTTGTTCTTGCTTTATGACAATGTGGATGCTGTATGCTGTTCTTATGCATTCCGACACATACCCAGGCATTCATTCCCACCCACCGCTATGTATGCATTCCCACATACCCCCATCCACCCACATACCCACCCATCCACACACATACCCACCCATCCACACACATACCCACTCACCCACCCACCCACATAATACACCCTCCCCCCCACACACACACAGTCAGAGGGTCTCATTCAGCTTGATGGAATTGATCTCTCGCTGTATGACAGAAAATGGCTGCGTAGGCAAATGGCAATTGTGAGCCAAGAACCTGTGTTGTATGCACGCAGCATACGACGCAACATCTGTTTCGGCGTGGAGGCCGAGGATGGGGTGCCATTGGAGCAACAACCCACACAACAAGATGTGGAGTATGCTGCACGGTATGTGTTTGTGTGTGTATATATGTGTGTGTATTCTTATGTGTGTATATTCTTATCTGTGTATATTCTTATGTGTGTATATTCTTATGTGTGTATATTCTTATGTGTGTTTATGTGTGTGGTGTTGCTGTGATACACACATAGTGCCCATGTCATGCATGTACAACGCACACCAACACCAACACTCACCCACCCACCCACACCCACACCAACACACACACAGGTTGGCCAATGCACATGATTTCATAATGAGTATGCCAGAGGGGTATGACACACAATGTGGAGAAAAGGGGGTGCAGCTGTCAGGAGGACAGAGTATGTGGGGTGTGGAGTCGGTGTGGTGTGGTGTGTGGGGGGGTGTTGTGGGTGGTGTGGGTGGTGTTGCGTGGGTGGTGTTGCGTGGGTGGTGTTGCGTGGGTAATTGGACTTGAGAAACATTGTGTGCTTGTACAGATGTATACATGGATTTGCATGGGTAATTATTGTACATACATATACACACATATACACATATACACACCACCCACTTACACACACATATACACACGCATTTACACACACACACACAGACATATGTACACACACCTATACACACACATGTACACACGCATTTACACACACATATACACACACCGATATATACTCACATTTACACACGCATGTACACTCACAGAGCAGCGTATTGCAATTGCTCGTGCATTAGTGAGACGTCCTGCTGTGTTGCTGTTGGATGAAGCTACGTCTGCATTGGTATGACACCTACATGTGTATTTGAATATTCATACACACACACAAAGAAATACAAGCATGGCATAACATGCCCTATCATGTACAATTCCCATCAAACACCCAGCCTCTACAATTCCCTACCAAACACCCACCCTCACTATACCCCCCTCTCACAGGATGCTGACAGTGAGGCAGTGGTGCAGGATGCATTGGATAGGACAATGCAGGGGCGTACAGTGCTTGTAATTGCACACCGGTTGAGTACTGTACAGGTGTGGGTGTGGGTGGTGCGTGTGGGTGTGGGTGGGTTTTTGTGAATCACATGTGTTTGAATACCAACAATATACCAACAAACCCAACAATGCACCAACATTACACCAACACAATGCAGGATGCCAATTGTATAGTAGTGGTGCAGCATGGGCAGGTGCGGGAACAGGGAACCCATGAACAGCTCCTTGAAGCGGGGGGGGTGTATGCACAACTCGTACGGCGACAGCTGGCCAAGTCGAGTAGTGTGATGAGCATGCAACACGCTGCAAGAGGCTCAAGGGGGAGCTCCATGTCACTGACAAGTATTGCCTGATATCATGCATTGATGGGATGAACAGTGAGTGCCACATGGACAGTGAGTAAGAAGCCAAGCAGCATCTCGATTTTCAACAATAATGATTTTGTACTACGTTTTGTGAAACTTCTTAAACTTTAACAATATTAACTGCAGAATACACACTAATACTACTACTACCAGCAGCAGCAGCAGCAACAGCAACAAACAACAACAAAAGCAACAACAGATTGTGTGGCATGCCACAGCAGTAGTGCCAGTAGCGTACAACTTCCAAGAAGCACCAACAGCCAATCCATCTGCCAGTATGGTGAGTGCCGAAAGCACGGAGCCAATCACGTATATCAATGGGAAACGCTATGCATTGCCTCCTGGTCGTGCAGAAGTGACCTTGCTGCAGTTTCTGCGAGGTACGCAACCTTGATTAGCGCATGATGATGCAGCATGGGTATTGTGCTAGTGTTTCGTATTGGTGGGGTTTACTACACACACCACACATCCGCATGACCTGGCGGCCTGTGTTTGGCTGTGATTTGGCCGTGATATGGTGGATGTATCACACTACAGTATCGCGTATTGGATGCGCTGTACTCAATATCGAACATCCTCGCACGCACGTGGGTCCATATGATTCCGCCAAAGACTCGATGACAGAGGTATATCACAATCGTCAACCCCACTTTCACGCGCAGAGAATGGCTTGACAGGCACCAAACTCGGTTGTGGTGAAGGTGGCTGCGGTGCGTGTACTGTCATGGTTTCGCATGTCGGTTCCGACGACACCCTGGTCCATCGCTCTGTCAATGCCTGCCTCGCCCCCCTTTACTCTGTGGAGGGCATGCATGTCATCACCGTAGAGGGCATCGGTAACCCCAAGGATGGCTTGCACCCCATACAGCAGCAGCTTTCCCATGCGCACGGTAGTCAGTGTGGGTTTTGCACACCCGGATTTGTCATGTCGCTGTACAGTCTCTTGCGTGCCAAGGGTGCAGAGCAGCCCACAGAAGAGGAAATTGAAGATGCACTGGGTGGCAACCTGTGGTATGTGGCTTTTGTGTTGGAGGAGGATGTGGTTGGTTCTTGCGATCACAACACCATACCATGACAACACTATACCACCACAACATCATCCCACCACCACATCATTCCTTCCCCACAGTCGCTGCACTGGATATCGCCCCATCCTTGATGCATTCCGTGTGTTTGCCAAAACAGACAGCCAACCCTACACTGCTGAAGCATCCGGACACACATCCACAGCAGCAACAGCAGCCAATGGTGGTGGTGGTGGGAGTGTGTGTCCCAGCAGTGGTCTCCCTTGTGATTGCAGCAACAAGAGTGGGTGTGGGAGTGGTGGTGGTGGCAATGGAGTAGGGTGTGGTGCGGAGGGGTGTTGTGGGGGGAATGGTGGATGTGGTGGGGGGGGTGTCAAGGTGATTCAAGGGTATGTGGATGTGTATGTGTGTGTGTTTTGTGCAAGTGTGTTTTGTGTAGGTACATTTGTTTGTATTTCACTCATATGACATTCTTGCATGGGTGCCCTATTCACACAAAACAAATACACACAATACCCACACAAACCACCCCACACAGTACAAAAACAAAGCAAGCCCCAATAGCCGAACCCATCTTCCCACCCGAGCTCCGCAAGCGCCCCCCCACTGAACTAACCCTCCCCGGCCCCAAGGCCACCTGGTATCGCCCCCTCTCCCTTGCGTCCCTCCTGAAAATCAAGTCCACCCACCCTGGAGCAAAGCTCATCACAGGCAACACCGAAATCGGCATCGAAATGAAATTCAAAGATGCTCGATACCCTGTCCTCGTAGCCGTCACGCATGTGCCAGAGTTGAATTTGATCACAGTACAGGATGACATGGTGACGTTTGGAGCAAGCGTCACCCTCACACAGCTGTTATCCACATGCAAGTCGCTCATTGCAAGCCGCCCCGGGCATCAAACATCGGTGTGTCGGGCCATTGCAGAGCAGTTACGGTGGTTTGCAGGCAATCAGATTCGTAATGCAGCATCTATTGGTGGGAATGTGTGCACTGCATCGCCGATATCAGACCTCAACCCGCTGTGGGTGGCGAGTGGGGCGGTGTTTGTGGTGCAGGGGCAAGGGAGTGGGGTGCGGGAGGTTGCTGCTCGTGATTTTTTCTTGGGATACAGGTGTGTGTTGGGTGGGTGTTTGTTGGTATGTGTTGGGTGTGTGTGTGGGTATTTGTTTTCATGTGTGAATGTTGTTCATGTGAGTGTGATATCTATGGTGAAACAGAACATAGTGCACAGTCATCAACATTCGCATTGTATACACAATGCAAAACCCCCCACACGCGACATTACTCCTACCACCCCAACCACCATGCACGTTGCACCCACCGCAACCACCACCTCAACCACCATCCACATTTCATGTCTCACAGGAAAATTGACCTCCAACCAGAAGAAGTGTTGACCGCAGTACGCCTGCCGTTGAACAAGCAGCATGAGTATGTGTGTGAGTTTAAACAGGCACACAGGAGGGAAGATGACATTGCGATTGTGAATGCAGGCATGCGAGTGTGGCTTGAACAAACAACAGGTGTGTTGTGTTGTGGGTGTGGTTTGCTGTTGTGTATGGGTTGTCACCGATGTGTGATTGTGTGTGGATTGTGTGCTTGCCGTGTGCGCAACTCATCCTTTCATGTGAATGTCAGCCGCAGCATGTGTATCACACCATACAGTTACACGCTCTTCTATCCCCCCAACCTCACCCATCCACCCTCGCCACGTACCCCCCCCCCCCCAGATGGTTGGGTGGCCAAGGACGTCGCCATCTCCTATGGTGGTGTTGCACCCCGCACCATCTCCGCCCCAGTCACTGAAACGACCATCAAGGGCAAGATATGGGGTCCCTCGTTACTCACTGAAGCACTCGGTGCAGTGCAGCAGGATGTGGTGATTGATGCCAATGCTCCGGGGGGCATGGTGGAGTTTCGGCAGTCGTTGTCGTCTTCGTTTTTGTTCAAGTTTTTTCTAAGGGTGGCGCAGCAGCTGGAGAGTGAGGGTGCTTCAGAGGTATGTGTGTGCAAGGAGTGGGTGGGTTTGTTCGGGAATGTGTGAATTGTGTTTTTGTTGTATCTGCTCAGTAGCAATCATCACATGTACATACATCCTAATCATGCAGCAATCATCATGAGATATCATGTATACTGCCCCGCACATCCCCCACACAACACAAACTCCCCTCTCCGTACGTAGGTCCCTCAATGGCCCGCATCCTGGCACAGCGCAGCACAAACCTACCACCGCCCCGCCCCTCGTGGTGTCCAACTCTTCGACGAGGCCCACCCAGACAGCATCGTGGGTCAACCAGCACGTCATGCAGCAGCCGACCTCCAGGTAACAGGTGTGGCTCGCTACACAGACGACGTCCCACTGCCTGCAGACGCCCTGCACGCTGCGGTGATCAAGAGCGAGCGAGGACATGCGCGAATCCTGCGTGTGGATACGAGTGCTGCAGAGGCGCTCCAGGGTGTGGCGGGGGTGTTTTTGGCCAAGGATGTGCCTGGGAGTAATAGGTTCAGCGTTGCGGTGGAGGATGAGGTGGTGTATGCTGATGGAGTGGTGACCTGCATCAACATGGTATGTGGTGGGGGTTTTGGGGGGTTGATGTTGGTGTGTTGTGTGTTTGCATGCAGGATTGTTGTTTGCATTTTGTAGTACAACAACAACAACATATGAAGAATATACAGAGATGATACACACCCAAATACACCCAAATACACACAAATGCACACAAATACACACATATGCACATAAATACACAAAACCATCCCCCCTCTCTCTCATCAGCCTATTGGTGTGGTGGTGGCAGACACAGAAGCCATTGCACGTGATGCAGTCAAACTGGTCAATGTGGAGTATGAAGACCTTCCCGCCATCTACACCATCAAGGACGCCATTGCTGCCGGAAGCTTCTTCACAGAGTATGGGGGTGGGGAAAAGGTGCTACAAAAGGGACGCGATGTGGAGGAGGTGCTGAGGGAGTGTGCGCATGTGGTGGAGGGGGATATGAGTTTGGGTGGGCAGGAACATTTTTATCTAGAGCCCCAGTGTGCTGTGATACTGCCAGTGGAGAATGATGAATTTGTCAGCATTGCTTCCACCCAGGTATGTAGGTTGTTGTTTTGTTGTTGTTATTGTTGCTGTTTGTTTTTGTTATTGTTGCTGTTTGTTGTTGTACAGAAGTTGACTTGCTTCCACTTTGTCTCCCATCTCCCATGCCTACCCCCCACACCCACACAAATCCCATTACACATACCCCCTTTCCCACCCCACCCCCACATAGGGTCCCCATCATCACCAGCACGTCATTGCCCACACCATGGGCATCCCCCAGCACAAAATCACCTGCAAGACCAAACGACTGGGTGGCGGATTTGGTGGGAAAGAGTCACGAGCCACTGCAGTCAACGTGCTCATCGCCCCCCCCGCGTGGCACCTCCGTCGGGCCATTCGACTGGTGCTCGACCGTGATGAGGATATGGGGTGGACAGGCCACCGTCACCCGTTTTACATAAAATACAAAGCAGGGTGTGATGCGCATGGGAATGTGCTTGCAGTGGACCTGCAGCTGTATAGCAATGGTGGGAATACGTTGGATTTGAGTATTGGGGTGTTGGATCGGGCGCTGCTGCATTGTGATTCGACGTATAATGTGCCGAATTTCCGTGTACGAGGGCGAATTTGCAAGACGAATTTGCCTTCCAACACTGCATTCCGTGGGTTTGGTGGACCCCAGGTGTGTTTTTGTGTTGGTGTGTGTGGACATGTGTGTGTATGCATATGTGATTGTACACATACCTTGCATATGTATCTCGTGCATGCCCTCCACATACATGTCCACCCTTTGTCCACCACTCAATCCAACCCACCACTCTGAACACCTCACCCCCCATCCACTCCCCCACCCCCTCACACACAGGGTATGATGGCAGCAGAAGCATGGATGGATCACCTAGCACGTGTGCTCAACATTCCCCCCGAGCAGCTGCGTGATCGCCACATGTACAAGGAAGCTGACGTGACCCACTTTACACAAGTGCTCACTGGGTGTCAGGCACGAGCATGTTATGATGGTGTGCTGCAGCAGAGTGAGTTCGAGGCAAGGAAACAGGCGGTGGAGGAGTTTAACACAAAGCACCGGTATGAACATGGGAATGGTGGGTGAACATGGCAAGGGGGTGGGTGAACATGGATGTGGTGCAGCATGATGCATGGTGTGTGTGTACATGTGTGTGCATGTACATGTAGCGTACATGTGCACAACAACACCCCCCCCCCAACACACAACAACAGCTACCGCAAGCGGGGCATCTGTGTGCTGCCGACCAAGTTTGGCATTGCCTTCACCGTCGTCCACCTCAACCAAGGTGGGGCCCTGGTCCACATATACACTGATGGCTCCGTGCTCGTCACCCATGGTGGTGTGGAAATGGGTCAGGGCCTGCACACCAAGGTTGCCCAAATTGCAGCCCACAAGCTGGGGGTCCCCCTTGATCGGGTGTTTATTTCTGAAACCTCAACCGACAAGGTGCCCAACGCAAGCCCCACAGCGGCATCGGCGTCATCGGATCTCTATGGATCTGCCGTTGCAGATGCGTGTGACCAGCTACTCGCCCGTCTGCAACCCATTAAACAAGCCCACCCAGAGCTGGCAACGTTTAAAGAGCTTGTGAGCAAGGCCTACATGCTGCGGGTGGACCTGTCTGCACATGGGTTTTACAGGACACCCGACATTACGGGTTTTGGTGGGGTGTTGCCATTCAATTATCTCTGTTATGGTGCGGCATGTACCGAAGTGGAGCTGGATGTGCTGACTGGTGATTTTCAAATACTGCGCACCGATATTGTCATGGATGTGGGCCAGTCACTCAACCCAGCAATTGATATTGGTCAAGTAGAGGGTGCCTTTGTGCAGGGCATGGGGTGGACGTGTATAGAAGAAGTTGTGTGGGGGGATGACCAACATCCGTGGGTACGACCCGGGCGACTGTTTACGGCCGGACCGGGAACGTACAAGATCCCAACCGCCAACGACATTCCCCTCGATTTCCGCGTGGCACTGTTGCGCAACGCCCCCTGTCACCGCACCCCTGAGGTCCACTCATCCAAGGCGGTGGGTGAGCCCCCTTTTTATCTGGGTGCTTCTGTGTTTTGGGCACTGAAGGAGGCTGTGTATGCTGCCCGCTGTGATGCGGGGGTGGAGGGGTACTTTCACCTGGACGCACCTGCCACTCCAGAGCGTCTGAGGATGGCCTGTATGGATGGCATTGCTGCTGGATTGGTGGACAAGGATTTTGTTGCCAAGATTAGCTGTTGAGATGGTTGTTTGTTGCGTTGAGATGGTTGGTGTTGGATGTGCGCGTAGGTGGGTCTATTTTTGTTGTTGTACAGAGTTGTTGGTGCAGCGAGTTGTTTGCTTCTCTTCTTGTCGTGGGTTTGTTGTTATGTGTGCATGCTGAGTGTATGTGTTGTTCGAGTGTATCACATCTGTTTTTGTTTGGTCACACTATCACACATGGGTAACACCGTTTTAATTACACATACACACTGCAGTGCGCCACAATTTACAACACACACAGAGAGACAAGAAGCACTGCGGAATGGGATGATGAGGGGGGGGGGGGGGATGGGGTGGAACGGAATGGGGATGAGTCATGGAAGCTTCAGGAACGATCAGAGTTCCCACACTGGATGATTATCACTCGTGCCCTGAAAGACGGAAGAACTTTCCCATGTCGTGCACTGAAACACTTCCCCCACCCCGTGTTGCTCCGCATACTCTCTCAAATACTCCAACTCACTCAACGGCACCGGCCCGATTCGAAAACACACACACGGCACCTTCCCCTCTTTGTTGTTTGCCTGCAAGGACAGAATTATGCTCTCCATTCTGCTTTCCTCATGACGATCGCTCGATCCGGCAGGTGCCCTTTGTTTCCCCAGTTCAACCTCCACATGGGTTAATGCATGGCTATGCTGTGTGTGCACCAACCACAAGCCCAGGTAGTCCATGAGATAGAGATCAAGGCGGAGGTCCCTCCCCTGCGGCTCAAGCTTGAGTATGAGGCGAGAAGGAGCAAAGGCCCCTTTTTTGAGCAGGGAACCCAGTGTTTGGATACCAGCCTCATTGATTCCGCATGCAGTGAGGGTGAGGGATGACAGTGACCTTGTAGTGCTGGACAATGTGTCGATGAGAAAGGTGTCGTCCACGGTTTGGATGCCCAGTTCAATGTTGAGGTCCTGCACGCTGCTGTTTTCATGTCGCAACACACGCTGGATCTGTGTGGCACAATGTGCAAGGTTGGTGAGTTGTGATGATAATGATGAGGTGGTGGTGTTGGGGTTTTACACAAACACGCTGCAATGCACACACCACCACAACAAATGCGCTTGCAACAAATGTATGTGCACACCAACCACACACGAGCTGAAGCCCACTCATACCGCGGGCACCACTGCTGCGGCCGTAGTGCCGGTTGTTCGTGCACCCCGCACACTCAGTCCTTCCACTAGGATTTGTGGTGGGATATGCTCCATTTCCTCTATCAAAAGGCCCACCTGATCCATCAAGGGGATGATGCCAGGGTGTGGCGGGTATTGTTCAAATGGGTGATCCTCCACCAGTTGCACATCCAGGTGTAATACAGCATTGCTGCAATGTTGCTGCAAGAGCATCTGTTGGGGATACATGGTTGGGTGGTACATGGGCAACACCACAGGGTATACACAAATACATGCATGAATCCCTCACGCGCACAAACGTACCGCAGCGTATTGCACATCCTGTGCATACCAGTACAGTGGTTTGTAGTTGTGCTCATGCCGCATGTTGCGGGCATGCAGCGTTTGCAATTGCGGCATGTGTCGTATGACCAGCTTGATCACATCAGATGCGGAGAGCTTGCATGCCGTGTTGCTCAGGTCCAGCACTTGAATGGGGCATGCACGCAGCACAGTGGCATGCAGAGTGGCACGGGCACCAGTTGCAAAGTAGATGATCTGATGCAGTAGGTTGAAATCAACCTGTCCGGCCGGATGTTGCTGGTGGTGCATATCGTGTTGTTTGATGCAACAGCACTCACAACGCTACCCTACCCGATTGCACCAGCATGGGTCGTCCCCTAGTGACACACGTGTCCATATGTCCTCTCTCCTGCAGACATCCTGGTGTGTGTATGGTCACGAGTGTGGTTGGTTTTTTTTGCAAGAGTACACACACACCGGGAACACACCAGAAAGCGCTTGCACACGAGCTCTACATGCTCCAAGCGTGAAGAGATGGGCACATGTTTGAGTACGAGGACCAGCACCTCGTCTGGTAAGCTCTGTGGGTTGTGAGACATGTGGACCACTGGAACAACTGATGCAAGGTGTAGTAAGATTACACGTACATCAATAGTCAGCCGCTCCTCGTCAGCATCACTCATGACATTAACGTGTGTGGTGGCGGATGAATCATCAATAATGAACAACGTTTATTATGTTAACTCCACACATCATTACTCACATCACACTACACCCGCAACAACATGCTAACCCCACACTCGTGCTTCTCCCTCGTGATTCTCTCCCTAGCCCATTTCGCATACACGCAGCAGCAACCATGTTGTGTGCAGCACCTGGATGTCAGCATCACCAGTGATCACTATGGCTTTCACCGCCTCGTCACATTCAATGCCACAATACACTACCAAACAACTAACCAGCACAAACAACTGTGCACCATACGAGTTTCCCAATTGTTGCCACAGGGCATGTATGCGGATCCCTACCAGTTGCGCAGCACAGCGTCACTCACACTGGACGTGGATGGCACATTTGACAGTGAAAGCCTTGCCACACAAGCACACCCCATGCTGCTGCGGATGACCGCTGCGGCTGGGCAGGGCAACACACATGTCTTGTGGCGGGTACCAATACACATGCGCTACGATGCACCACAGTTGCCGCCGGGAAGCACGAACAGCATGCGGTCCAGTGTGGTCCTCCCACCTGCGGTGACTGCAGACACATGCAGTAGTCGGGTGGCCCCGGGACCACCTGTCCGCGTGTCTGTGCCCGTGGGCGATATGGGTGTGACGACAGCAGTGGTTGGCCTGTCCACTGCAGCAGCCATGTCTGGTGCATTGTTTGTGGTGCTCCGCGTCACCTTTGGGTTGTGAGAGAGGCTGGGTTGCGAGAGAGGCTGGGTTGCGAGAGAGTGATCACGTGCTTTGTGTACATCTGTATTTTTCTCACAATATATATACAAATTGTGATCCCCTACATATAGTTTGCAGAGTAACCATTGTCAACCAGCATCATCATGCACACATAGCTGTGCAGGGTATTACTATTGATTCACAGCAACTCAAAGATCAGCACGTGAGCGATGCAGCGCCCTGTTGCAGCTCTTGTGTGTTTGTTGTGCTGCCTGTCATATAGCTGGGCATTTTATTTGCCAGGTGTTGCCCCACTTGACTTTAAAAAGGTGCGTTAGGCCACAGTTGTTGATCGGCAAACATTGTGTTTGGTTTGACGCATGCGTCGGCCATCATGGCCACTGGATGTCCTAATATAGTGGCTAGCGTTGCAGTTGTTGCTGTTTTTGTGCACGATGGTTGTTGTAGAGCAGACAATGATGATGCTTGCAGCTGCAATGTGGTCTTGGCACACATGCTAGTTTTGTTACACATTTGTTGCCAATCATACACATCCTGTTGGGCACACGTCCTAGGGGCAAGAGATTTCTCCCAAGGTCAACAAATTGACATCCATCAAGACGCAGCTCCCGTATGAATACTACTCGCTGCCATATTGCAGACCAGACAAGATCCAAAAGCATGCAGAAAATCTGGGTGAGGTGCTCCGCGGTGACCGCATCGAGAATTCAGTGTATCAGGTTTGTGTGTGTGTGTGAGGGTTGTACATGGTGTTGTACATGGCATGATATGCTGACCAGCTACTCTATACATCACAGTTTAAGTTTCGAGTGGATGAGCAGTGCAAGGTGTTGTGCCGCTTGGTGCTCAATCGTGTTCAAGCCAAAGCATTCCGCACGAAAATTGCAGATGAGTACCGCGTCAACATGTATGTGTTGGGCATTGTTCATGCTGTGTGTACGTGCATTGCCCAGAAACATCAGCACATACATACATGCCAGCATCGTGCAAACATAGATGAATAT